>OIGD01000625.1_pt1 | contig 40129 bp, 25 predicted proteins | sample 1582211 | NCBI WGS metagenome assembly OIGD01 (sample SAMN04414078, study PRJEB24778) | human gut metagenome | material: faecal | host: Homo sapiens
TGGAGGACCAGGACTTTTTCCGCCTGTGCGGTGTGGCGCGTGATTCCTATCTTTACGCCCGCGACAAGAAGCGTATCGCCGACGTGCGTGTCACTCCCGATCTGGAGAATGAATACAAGGATGGCGTGCTGAACATTGACCTGACGCTGACGGCTTCGGCTCCCGTAACCCTGAGCCTGAAGGATGCCGAGGGCAACGAGGTGGCTACCGGCACGGCAAACAAGAGCGGCCGCACTAAGCTCAAGGTGGCCGATGTGAAGAAGTGGAGCGCGGAGACACCCTACCTCTATACCCTTACCGCCACCATGCAGGGTAACAACGAGGCCGTGCCCGTAAACGTCGGCTTCCGCAAGATAGAGATGGTTAAGGATCAGGTATTGGTCAACGGCAAGCCTGTACTGTTCAAGGGCGTTAACCGTCACGAGCTGGATCCCGACGGCGGTTATGTGGTTTCGCCGGAGCGCATGCTGCAGGATGTTGAGACCATGAAGAAACTGAACGTCAACGCCGTGCGTACATGTCACTATCCCGACGATCCGTTGTGGTACGACCTGTGCGACAAGTACGGTCTCTATATGGTGGCCGAGGCCAATCTGGAAAGCCACGGCATGGGTTACGGCGAGAAGACTCTGGCCAAGAACAAGCAGTATGCCAAGGCGCACATGGAGCGCAACCAGCGCAACGTGGAGCAGAACTTCAACCATCCGGCCGTGATATTCTGGAGCCTCGGCAACGAAGCCGGCTACGGTCCGAACTTCGAGGCTGCCTACAAGTGGGTGAAGAACGAGGATCCCAGCCGTCCCGTACAGTATGAGCAGGCCCACACCACGGGACTTACCGATGTGTTCTGCCCGATGTACGCCGACTACAATACGATGGAAAAGTGGGGCGAGAAGGGTCTGAAAGGTGAGGTGAACAAGCCTCTGATCCAGTGCGAGTACGCCCACGCAATGGGCAACTCCGTGGGTGGCTTCAAGGAGTATTGGGACCTTATCCGCAAGTATCCCAACCTGCAGGGCGGTTTCATCTGGGACTTCGTGGACCAGGCCATCCGCACCAAGGGCAAGAACGGCGTGGAGATATACGGCTACGGCGGCGACTTCAACCGCTTTGACGCCAGCAACGACAACTTCTGTGTGAACGGTATCGTGAACCCCGACCGCATTCCCAATCCGTCGGCTACCGAGGTGAAATATTACTATCAGGACATCTGGACCCTTCCTGTAGACTTAGGTAAGGGCAAGGTCAAGGTCAAGAACGAGCGCTTCTTCAAGTGCCTGTGCGATGTCAACCTCGACTGGGTGCTTCTGAACAACGGCGTGCCTGTGCGCGAGGGCCGCATCAGCGACATCAAGGTGAAGCCCGGCACCGAGACTGAGGTGACCATTCCTTACGGCGAGATTTCCAATCAGGGCGAATGGGCACTGAATGTGTCGTATGGTCTGAAGGAAAGCACGGGCGTCCTTCCCGCAGGATATGAGATTGCCGGCGAGCAGTTCCTGCTCACCGAGCCGAAGGCCAACGATATGAACATCGCCACGGTAGCCGCTTCCAACCAGGATGCTCCCGTTGCCACGGTGGTGGATAACGACCGTCACTATCTGATCGTGAAGGGTCAGGACTTCACTGTTGAGTTCAACCGTCACAGCGGTTTCATGACCCGTTACGAGGTGGCCGGCACTGAGTACATCAACGAGGGCGGCAAGTTAGAGCCCAACTTCTGGCGCGCCGTTACCGACAATGACTTCGGCGCAGACCTGATGCGCAAGTATGCCGCATGGAGGAATCCGGAGATGAAGCTGGAGAAGCTGACCGGCGAAAGCAAGGACGGCCTGGCTTACATCACGGCCAATTATTCGATGCCCGGCGTGCAGGGTACGCTCGACATGACATACGTGGTGAACGGCAACGGTGCTGTCAAGGTGACCGAGGCGTTCAAGGCCACGAAGGATGCGAAGGTGTCCGACATGTTCCGTTTCGGAATGCAGATGCAGATGCCTGAAAGCTTCGACGCCATCGAGTACTATGGCCGCGGCCCGATCGAGAACTACTCCGACCGTAACCACGGCACCAAGCTTGGCCTGTACAGGCAGACGGTAGCCGAGCAGTTCTTCCCCTACGTCCGTCCGCAGGAGACCGGCACCAAGACCGACATCCGCTACTGGAAGCAGCTGAACCATGCCGGCAAAGGCCTGGAATTCATTTCCGACGCTCCCTTCTCGGCATCGGCTCTGGACTATACCGTCGAGAGTCTGGACGAAGGCCTGCACAAGCGTCAGACGCACTCGCCCGAGGTTGAGAAGGCCGGATTCACCAACCTGATCATCGACAAGGAGCAGATGGGTTTGGGCTGCGTCAACAGCTGGGGCGCCATTCCGCTGCCGCAGTACCGCCTGAAGTACGGCGACCGCACCTTCACCTTCATCATGAAGCCGGTGAAGTAAGATAAAACCGGTGAAGTAATCGACCCCTAATCCGGCAATACGCCGGTAACCCGACAATACAAAATCGTGTAATTTTAAACTCCGAGTTTAAAATTACACGATTTTTTGTATTATCGAGCAGGCTGGATGGTGACGCAGTCTGTTCCCAGCCGCGTGCATTTAATGACTTAATGCTTTAGTCAGGATAATGCCGGTTCCAGTATATTAAGTTCCAGGGCTGATTCAATTTTGAAAATAGTTTCAATCGAAAGATTTTCCGTGCCTTTCAGAACTCTTGAAACATATTGCTGTGAGCAACCCATCCTTTCGGCCAATAACTTCTGCGTCAATCCCAATTCCTCCATCCTGTCAAGCATCATTATGGCAATTCGTTGCGAATAACGAAGCCAGGACTTGTTAGCCATACGCCATTCCGTTTTTTTCCGCCATTTGGACGGTGTCGAACTGTGGTGTTCGCTTAATTTGGATATTATTTCTTCTTTGCTCTTCATTTCAATCCATTCTAAATTATTTCTGTAAGATAATCCTTAAAGGAATCCATGTCGCAGATTCCATTATCAATTAAGAATCGTCTGACCTTTTCCATCCTTGCAAGCTCCACCAACGTATGTTCCCGTTCCTGCATTGTGCGCGTCAATTTAATTGCTCCGCCGGTAATGACATATATGCCGGGATCAAGTTTTATCGCGTATATTCATAGCCATGAAGCATGCTTATGTGTATTGCGCAACCTTGCTTTTTCTTTGCCGAGAAACATTTCAGAAGTACGATTATTCTCAAGAGGCCGAAAGATTTTATCCAAGTCGGCATCAGGCGAAATATCTAAAATCAGACACTGTAAACGTTCGCTGTCTTCAATAGTGTCATAGATAGCCTGATTTACATCTGTGATTTTAAAATAGGATGCCAAATCATCTATGTTTTGCTTGAAGAAAGAACGAAGCCACATCACATCATTCCATTGGTCCAAAATGGTATCAAGGACATTATCAAGACAATTGTCGTATCTGACAGCCCAAAGGCTTTCATTATCTGTAATCTGATCAAATGTCATTTGCGCTAATGTTTTCGCAAAGTTACTAATAATTTATTATTAATACAACTTGTAGGTTGTAAATGTTCATAAAAGATTCTTTGTCGATATTGTCTATATTGCTTTACACACACAATATATCAAGTACCTTAAGAATTTGCTTGTCGATAAAGAGATAGATTAAAAGAATGTTTGCGCCGGAGATTTTATACCGCCGAACGTATTTAATTTCCGCCGGATATTTTAAGGGGCGATTATCCTGGTCTGCAGAAAGAATAGTGTAATTTTAAACTCGGAGTTTAAAATTACACTATTTCTATTGTCGAGCTTGCTGAATAGTAGCGCAGGCTGTCCTCAGCCGCGTAGAGCCAATGGCCAAATGTATAATGAATAATCTAAAAAGGAATTTAATCCGATGCTATGCGCGGCTGAGGACAGCCTGCGCTACTATAATTTAAGATATTTTAACAATTAAAACTAATGAATTAGTTGCGGGAACGAAATATTTAGTTTAACTTTGCCGCAACTAAATTATTAGTTAGAGTGGTCGGATTGCTTATTCGAGGCTACACTGATTATTATAAGCAGATTTACAGATATATTTACAGACAGATATATTTACAGATATATTGACTAATATATTGAAAGGAGTAGCGATATGAGAGCCGGAAGAAAGAAACAGGTATTGACTGAGAAGGAGAGCGTCATAATGAACATGCTGTGGGAGAACGGGCCGATGTTCGTGCGCGAGATGCTGGAGCATTATGACGAGCCTAAGCCGCATTTCAATACGGTGTCCACATTGGTGCGCATACTGGAAGGGAAGGGATATGTCAGCCACGAAGTGGTGGGTAATTCCCATCGGTTTTATGCGACGGTGGATCAATCCGAGTTCCAAAAGCAGGGAATAGCTGATGTGATCAGGAATTATTTCAACAATTCGTACAAACAGGCAATTTCCGCCTTGGTGGAGGACGAAAAACTGACAGTCGACGAGTTGAAGGAAATCATCGAATATATCGAGAGTAAGAATCCTTCCGATAAATGATATTGCTATGGGAGAATTGTTTTCAATCACGCTTGTGTCGGGTGTAATGCTGCTGTGCATGTATCTTCCGTACAAGTTGCTGCTTGCCGGGGAACGACAGCATCGCTTCAACCGTGCAGTCATAATATGCATGTATCTTGTAGCGGTAACGGTGCCATTGCTGCCGAGAATTTCGTTCCCGGTTGGCGGAACTGCCAGTGAGGCCGCGACAACCGCCGTAGGCAATATCGCCATAGGCCCGTTGACGGGAGGTGTATTGGCTGCCCACGCTCCATTATGGACGAGAGTGGTTCTCTGGATCTACATTGTCGGAGTGGCGGTGACGTTGCTGAAATTCCTGTGGTCATATCTCAGACTCATGCATATTATCCGTCAGGGACATAAGGAGAAGCGGGAGGGTTATACGCTGGTGATTGCCGACGATGCCGCACTTTCGCCGTTCAGCTGGCGCAAGTATGTGGTGGTGGGCGATCCGCAGGATGCCGATGAACGCAGCGCGGTGATGGTACATGAATTGCGGCACCTTGCTGCAGGGCATAGCACAGACATTTTCATCGCGCAGTTGTACGCCATATTGGTATGGTACAATCCCGTGTCGTGGCTCATGATCGACGAGCTGAAGACCGTACACGAATACGAGGCGGACGAAGCCGTGATAGACTCCGGCGCGAACCTCAGGGAATATCAGATGCTGCTAATAAAGAAAACTGCTGGCGCGCGATTGCCGTCACTTGCCAACAGTTTGAATCACAGTAAACTTCAAAAACGTGTAACTATGATGTACCAATCAAAATCAAAGTTGGCGGGAAAATTCAGCAGCCTTACGTTGCTGCCCGCCCTGGCCATCGGCATAGCCGTAGTGTCAATCCCGGCGGTTGCGTCGGTCATATCCGATGCTTCGGAAGCCACTTTGGTGGAATCCAGCCACAAAGTTAGTAAAAATTCCGATAATACGGAAATGACAGCAGTATCGGCGGTGCCCGTTGCTGATGCCGTGTCATCGGGCGAGACAGAAACGTCCGAACGTATGGATGCGAACACGGAAATTCCGGATCCTGTAGTGTCGGAGAATGCCGTGGAAGATCCTGTAGAGGCCGAATTGCCGGCGGAGAAAGGGCCGGGAGAGGTATATGTAGCCGTTGAAAAGCAGGCGGAATTTCCCGGAGGAATACAGGCCTTGATGCAATGGCTCAGCATGAATGTGCGATACCCGGAAGATGCTATGAAGAACGATGCTCAGGGCCGCGTAATCGTAAAATTCGTAGTCAATCCCGACGGCTCCATTTCCGATCCGACGGTGCTTAAAAGTGTGGAACCGTCGCTTGATCAGGAGGCTGTCCGGGTGGTAATGGCCATGCCGAAGTGGGAGGCGGCCGAAAACCACGGTCAGAAAGTGGCATCATACTTCAATCTCCCGATCTCGTTCAAGCTGACCCCTTCGGAACCAAAGGACTCGACCGCAACCGCCAAGCCGTAAGGGACATTAATTGAGTGGGTCAGAAACCTTCCGTTTCTCGACCTGCTCGATTTCTTGAGATGGTTTATTGGTGGATTTGGATTGATCGTTGAAATTTGCATAATTCGGATTTTTGCACTATTTTAGCGGTAAGAATCTGACGCTTATGGCAAAATATATAAATCCATTCGTAGACTTCGGTTTCAAGTACATTTTCGGCCGTGAGGAATCTAAACCGTTTCTTATGGACTTCCTGAACAGTCTTTTGGCTAACGAGCCTGGGTTCGAGCCGATAGTTGACATCGAATATCTCGACAAGGAACAGTCTCGTTTCGGCAAGGAGGTCCGCGGCGTGGTCTATGATATACATTGTCGCACATCCAATGGGAAACGTTTCATCGTCGAGATGCAAAACCAGTCACAGCCTTACTTTTTCGACAGACTGGTTTACTATTCAACTAAGGGAATAGTGGAGCAGGGGAAACGTGGACAGGACTGGAAATACGAATATTTGCCGGTATACTGCGTGTCGTTCATGAATTTCGTACATGCCAACTATCCGGAGAGGTTCAGGATTGATGTGGGATTGTGCGATTTGAGCACCAAGAAACTATTCTCGGACAAGTTGCGTTACATATTCATACAGACGCCTTTGTTCGATAAGAAAACCCCTGAGGAATGCGCCACGAATTTTGACAAATGGATGTAGAACATTATAAATATGCCGACTATGGATATAATGGCTTTTGTAGATGAGAAGCTTTTCGATGACTTCGAGAAGATGGCTGAATATGCCGCCATGTGTCCGGTGGACAGAATGGCTTATGATGCTAATGAAAAGGCATACAGAGACTTGATGGGACAACTTGAGTATGCTAAGATGGAAGGCGAGGCGCGTGGTGAGGCACGCGGCGAGGCGCGCGGTGAAACAAGAGGCGAGGCGCGAGCAAAGGCTCAGATAGTCCGCAATCTTTCAAAGCAGGGTGTTGACCTGGATTTTATTGCCACTGCAGTAGGCCTTCCAGTCGATAAAGTAAAAAATATACTTTCTTCTTCCGCTGAATTAACCGATAACTGATTTTTCTGGGAATTAGGAATTAAATAAGTGTTATCTTTGAAATTCTAAAGTGTACTTGGGAGGCCCAGTAGCACCCAACTGCACTATAAAAAAGATCAAATCGAGTCCGATCCCATGGATCGGACTCGTGCATTTTGAACTAAAGATAGCTTATGGACTAAATCTTAGTTACTGGCTATCATTTCAAGGGCGTTGTTCCAAAATATGGTGTTCGATTTGGGAAAGACTATGATTGTAAAGTTTTGATTGCCAATGCCCATCATGACTGAAGCGGCGGTGTCTCCTTTCGCAAGCAGCGAGACGCATACAGCATCGCTACGGGTTGACACGCCATCTTTTATCTTCTTGAAGCCTTTGCTTTCCAACGACTTTACTATAGTATCGAATTCATCCCGGGTCAAGCCGTCCTTTTTCTCAGTTTTGATGTCAACACTATACATATCGAAAACGGACGCTGGATTCCATTCGTAACCGGAAGTTCTCCATTGCGCCATGGGTGCGCTGAATCGGGCATACACGTACCTTCTGTATTTATAGCCTTCGGTTGATTCTGATTGCATCGCTGCCTCATCGTTGGCGTAGGAATAGTCCGGGGTGACATCGCTGAAAACCTTTTGTGGTTTTTCGCCAAATTTAAGCTTATTGGAGGTTAAATACTCCACAGTCTCGTCGGCAATGGCCTGGAAATCGAAATAATCGCTTTCAACCATACCACAACAGGTGGTCTTCTCCGATATATCGTAGAAATCTTCGTTACCCACAATCTTGCCATTGTCATCTATCAGGTTCCATGTGTTTCCGTCCTTGGCGAAGAAGCCAAATCCAGAATAGTTATCGGATATGAATGTATAGTCTATTTCGGCTACAGTCTCGCCTTTGGTGTTGAGCTTGACAAAACCGGAATCCCGTTGTTTCTGTGCCCAGAAGGAATCGTCTTCGAAGAGTTTAAGTTTATAATATTTAGCTCTGATTACAATTTCTCCCTTTGTATCCACGGCCCCATACTGATTGTCACATTTGAATATCATATATTTGCCGTTGAAGTAAACGTACTCCTTGACCTTATCCGGGAGTTTGGTGATATTACCCTCTTTATCCATCATGCAGTAACGTTTGGTTTCCGGGTCTTCCAACACCATGTATCCTTTCAGCATCGCGGTCACTGGAGTATACTTATCCTTGACTGACACGACTGTCTTTCCCTCCGTGTCAATAATCTGAAATTTTTCGTTTCCGTCGTCATCCCTGGTTCCCACCGCGGCGTAACCGTCGACAAAGGGGGTTGTAATGAAGTATTTAGGCTTAACCACAGTTTCTCCTTTCTTGTTGACGAATCCGTATTTTCTTCCTACAACTTCCACACCCAGCAGCCCTGAACTTATAGATGGGAAGCATCGTGTTATCTGCTGGCCATCGCATTTGTCAAGCGTGGCCAGAGTTTCGCCTTTCTTGTTTACAAGCTCGATGTGTTTGCCTATTCGGGTGATAGGGATCACACCTTCGGACATGGCGCCGGCCTGATAGAGGTCGTTACATCCCGGCACTTCTTTGGGCGACTCCCCTTTGCCGTCATATAGAATATATGTCCCGTCATCGTTCGGAACGGTGAATACTCCGTTAAAACAGACCTAGGGTTCGTTCTTGAACTCGGCGTCATACTTGATCTTGCCGTCGGGGGAGAGCATGCTCCAGCTGCCGTTTCTGGATGTCTTGACCGGCATAAGTTCCACCTTGTCGCCGTCGCCGTTGCAGGCGGTCAATGACATTAAGAACGTTACGAGAACAACAGTTGACAATAAGTTTTTCATTTTCATAATATAAGCAGGTGATAAAAATAATGATGATAGGTAGTTGACTTTTATCAACTACCTACTGGGTTAGCGGCAGTAATTATTGCCCGTGCGGCTATTTCTGGGAGTCGGCGTAGTTCAGGAGCTCGGGGCGGAATTCAAAATGCATAGTGTCGTAGTGATACCAGGCGCCGCCCCAGATGAAGCCGTATTTGCGGAATATCTTGACGATCTGCTTCGGTATGCGGTTGGCATATTTGATCTTAGTGGTTTCGCCCGCGTTGGGATTCTTCCATTTCCAATAGTCGGAATGCGACACGCCGATGTCGAACGCTATGCCGTAGCTGTGTGCGCTCTGTCGGTTGGCGCCACGCACCTTGCGCCAGTAGAAGGTGCCCGACGACTTCAGGTACTTGCGCAGCTCCGGATACTTGGCCAGCTCTATGGCCACCTTGCGCAGGCTGTCGGCCGCGCCGTTCACCTTGGTGAACCTTACCTTCTCGCCTATCCATTCCACGCTGACCAGATTGCGCTGTACGGCACCCGAACTGTTGCCATACATTTTCTTGAACAGCGCCTCTGAGCGCGACCGTCCGGCATCGGCCAGATATTCCGGAGCGCCCTCCGGCTCTCTGTAGACATCGGTGAACATATCCTCTACATCGGAGTCGTCCAGGCGCTGCTCAAAGCTTTTCTTGCGGCCGTCGTCGTATGTCATCGTCGTGCCGTCCTTGAACAGCAGCTGCCTGCCGTTCCACCCCGTGATGAAATCGGGATACGCCTTCAGCAATGCCTTGACACCCGCCGGGACGGTGTCTTCCTTAGGAGCCTGCGCCTGTGTTGTCTTTGTGGAATCCTGATTACGGACATCTGTTGTATTTACGGAATCGCCGGCAGCTCCGTTGCGGGAGTTGCCGGGATTCTTTGAGTCGGACGCGTTGCAGCCGGTGCAACACATCAGTATGGTCAGAGCCAACAGGCTTATTTTTCTCATTCGTATTTCTGGATAAACGTTACGTTATACTGCTCGATGGGAGAGAGGTCTGCCTTGGATACCTCGGACACTCTGGGCTTATACCAAGCGAACTGGCTGAAATACTGTTGCAGGTCTTTGCTGGTGAACTTGCGTCCATGTATGGCGTAGATGGTGTTGCGCATCAGTCGGAGCTGCGCCTTGGAGTACGGAGCCAGATCCTGGGCCGTCAGCTTGCGCTGCGTCACCATCGCCACGAAGTCGTTGCCCGACGATGCGGGAGCGGCAGCCGGCGCGCTTTCAGCAGTCGACGCCGTCACCGTCTCGTCGCCTGCGCCCGGGGTCGGCGCGGATGCGCCGGAAGCTTCGGTTTCGGCTGTCATTTCGAGGGCATCATCCCATATTTCCTTATCGGATTTCTTGAATACTCCGGAAAGGATCATACGACCGCCCGTTGTCATCATCACCAGGACGGCTGTATCCCCTTTCTCAAGCAGACAGTTGCACTTGCTGTCGGTAATATTCGAAGCATTGTACTTCACTTTCTTGAAGCCTTTGCTTTCCAGGGCCTTGATTAACGAGTCGTAATCCTCCTTGGTTAAGTTGATCTTAGTATCGGTTGCAATAACAACACCATACATCCTAAGTTGAGCGTCCGGATTCCATGCGTAACCGGAACCGCTCCAGGTAGCCATGTCGCTGCCGAAATCTGCCTCTACAAATATGCCGTATTTAAAGCCCTCGATAGTCTTTGACTTTATTACAGCGGATGTCTTGGCGTACGAGTAGTCGGGAGTAACGTCGGTGAATACCTTTTGCGGATCTTTGCCAAACGGTATATTGCCGGCAGTGATATAATCCACAGCCTGAGCGACAGCGGCCTCGTAATCGAAATAGTCGCTGTTGACTTCCGGGCAGAATGATGTAATGGTGGATACCTCATAGAAATCATCCTTGCCTTTAGGTTTTCCATCGGCATCAATCAGGGTCCATGTGGCTCCGTCTTTGGCGAAGAAGCCTACCCCTTGTACTAATTGGGTTAACTCGGAATAATCGATTTCGGCCAGAGTCTCGCCTTTGGCGTTGAGCTTGACGAAACCGGAATCCCTTTGTTTCTGCGCCCAGAACGTATCATCACCGCAGAAGTCCAGTTTGTAATACTTGGGACGGATCACTATTTCTCCGTTCATATCCAAGACTCCGTACTGGCCCTCGTTTCCGAATATAAAGTAATTGCCATCGAAGGCGTAAAATGCCTCGGCCTTCTCCGGAAATTTGGTGACATTGCCCTCTTTGTCCATTACGCAATAACGTTCGGATTCATCTTCCTTAAGCAGGATGCGGCCGTCTATCATTATTGTCGCGGGATGGTATTTGTCCTTGATGGACACCACAGTCTTGCCGTCCGTGTCGATGATCTGGTATTTCATGTTATCGTCGCCATCCTTGGTTCCCACCAGAGCACAGCCATCCTTAAATATGTTTATGACATCATATTTCGGTTGGATTACGGTCTTGCCTGTTTTGTCGACATATCCGCACTTGTTGCCGACGACTGTGACGCCGAGCAGTCCGTTGCCTACACTGCCATGGCTCTTGATGATCTGCTGACCGTCGCATTTGTCCAGTTTTGCCACGGATTCACCCTTCTTGTCTATCAGCTCGATGTGCGAACCTTTTTTAGTGACAGGCATCACACCCTCGTCCATCATGCCGGCCTGGTAAAGGGAGTCGCAGCCTTCTATCTCCTCGGGAGTCTTGCCTTTGGAGGAATACAGAGCATACGTTCCGTCATCGTTCTTGACGGTGAAAACGCCGCCATAACACATTGTGGGTTCGCCCTTGAACTCTGCGTCATACTTGATGGTGCCGTCGGGGGAGAGCATGCTCCAGTTGCCGGTCTTCGAAGTCTTGACGGGAACGAGTTCCACCTTGTCGCCGCTGCCGTTGCAGCCGGTCAACGACATGAAGAGCGTTACGAGAACTGCCGTCGACAATAAGTTTCTCATTTTCATAATATCAGGTTTTTAAAAGTTAGCAGTTGGTAAAAACTTAATTATTATGACCCAAAGGTACATAAATAAATCCACACTGCCAAAAATAAAGGAGGCTGTGCCTATTTTGACACAGCCTCCTCCAGTCACCGGAGAGCCTATTATCGCTGTATGAACTTGCGGCCTTTGGTTATGACGATTCCCTTGTAGGACTTGTCGACACGCTGGCCGAAAATGTTGTAAAGGGCATTGTCGGCGGAAGTGTCGGCGGCGATGCTGCCGATGCCGGAGCCGCCGATGACAGAAGCATCGTTATGCGCCATCATATTGGTGAGGTAGATGGAGGGAGAATGAGGATAGTCATTGGCTATCTTCTCGCCGCCGAACTGCAGGATATTGATGCAATGCTGGGGAATCTCGTTCTTCTTGGACCAAGTGAAGTCCGCGCGGTCCATGTCGATGTCGATGCTTTTCCATTCGCCGCCCTTGAGGTCGTAGACTTCAGTGACGAATGATTCGCCGGGCCACCAGTTCTGGAACTTGATGCACATCTGGTCGTCGTTCTGAGCCCAGATGTCGATGTGGAAGAAGCGGTATTCGCTCAGGTCGACGGTAGCCTGGAACTGCAGGGGCAGGAAGTCGAGGTTGTCTACGCGCAGAGCCGCGCCGTCGCCGCATTCATCATCGCTGAACACGCATTTCTGTCCCCAGGAAGCGGCCGTCCAGTCATTGGCGGCATTACCTTTCGAGTCCTTGAACACTTCGGGGAATTTATCCTGGTCGGCGGCGTAGATTACGGCCACGTCAGCCGCGTCCCATTTGATTGCAGGCGGGGTGTCGGGTGTGGTCTGTGCGAGTGTCGGTACTGTCACGGCTGCCAGGCAGGCCAGTGTCAGGAATTGTGTGGAAAGTTTCATATCTTGTTATAGTTTTTATTTCTGAATGTATTTTTTACCGTTGCGTATCACGATGCCCTTGTAGTCGCGACCCACGGGCATTCCGAACAGGTTGTAGGACTGCGCTGCCACGTCATTTTCCCAGTCAATGCCGTTGATGCCTGTGGGTGTTGAGGGATCAGCCGGGAAGTTCACTGTCAGTGTGGAAGGACGGGCCACGTCGGCCGGAAGATTCACGTACGCGCTGAAGGGATAGACGATATGCCAGTTTACGACCTTGCCTTTGCCGTCGGTGCTCTTGGCGCTGTCCCATACGGTGAACGTCCCGTTGTCAAGATAATGCACGGCGTCGTTGGTTTCACCGGTCGTGGTGCCGTCCGAGACATTGTGGGGCTGATGCACGCCTACCAGCACATTGTTTTCGGATGTGCTGTCCATGATATATGGCTGATCTCCTTCGGTAGTATACGTGGCGTCACCGGTCACGGTCAAAGTATATTTGCCGGCAGTGTTTGCCTTGAGCACCACGGGGGTATGTGCAGCGATGGCGTTGCCCTCGATCCTGACTGCGTCCAGCACGCCATTGTCTGCCTCGTCGCTGTATGCGGCAGGAGCTTCGGCGTTGTATGTCAGGGTGTATGCTGTCACGCCCTCGGGAAGCGTCACGTCGCATGGAGCCACGAAAGTGGTGAACCCATCGATGTCTACATCGATTGTCGTGGCCGATTCAACAGTAAGGCTCATCTTTGAATAGTCCAGTGTAGCCTTGTAGACGCCGGTACTCCAGTTTTTTGCTCCGGGAGTCCATGTGAAATTGTCATAATTGGACCCTACGATAAAATTCATCGTGGATCCCCTGTTGCCTTGCATACCCTTGAATTCGGCTTTGTCGGCGGGATTGTTGAAGTATGCCGTTCTTACCCCGGCATTGTCGGTGGCGGGGAAATACGCCAGCGCGCGGCGGTTGGCATTGGCCAGGCCGTATGAGTTGATGCTCCACATGGTCTGTACTCCCTTGGTGTTCTTGAACATACTTACAGTGATGGTTCGGGAGCCAGTATTGGGTGCTACATAATACGCGGATCCGTATGCTGTAAAATTCTTGAAATTCTTATCCAGGAGATTCTGCTCGTAATTGGAATCAGAGCTGTCTGCGATATACAGCCAGTACTTTCCAGACTTTCCACCTGCGACCTCGTCGATTGTAAATGTCGCGGAATAAATGTCATTTCCACTGTTCTGAGCGCCGGTCGCGGTCATATCAAATACTTTGATGTCGATCAGATCGGCCGGTTCAGTGCAGTTGAGGATAACCTTCCATTGCGATCCGGATTCGGGATTGTCAGCCCCGGACTCCTGTGCGAATACACCGAGCGTAAATAACGCCGATGCTGTCAATAGGAATAATTTTTTCATTCGAATAGATTTATTGGGTTGCTATTTATGTCGTTCAATTGTGTGATTCTAAACATGCCGTTATGATTGATTCGGTATGCAAAGGTAGTGTTGCAATTACCCTGATGCATATAATAATCCGTCATTCGGATGCAAGAATCCTGCAAAAGGGATCATTTACGATGCAAGGATTCTTCAAAAAAGGTTTTATGTGCTGACCATCCGGGAATCTTACCCTGAAGACCGAGTTTCTGGGCCTGCTCGAAGCCTTTGTCTCCGGGACGCATGTCGTTGAAATAGATCAGTGTCGCCTTTTCATCCAACAGCCGTTGCTGAAGGGCTTCGATGGGTACGGCCTGAACTGTAACACCTCTATCTATCGCTATTGCAGCCGCGGCGCCGGCAGCCTGGCCTAAAGCCATCCAGCAAGGCTCCATGCGCAGGGTGGAGAATCCTATGTGCGAGCCGCTGACAGGCACGGGGAGCAGCAGGTTCTCCACCTCCTTCGGTACAATCACGCCGTAAGGAACGGTGTAGACGGCCGTAGGATAACTGATGAATCCGTCCAGATGCGCGCGTCCCGGTTCACGTTTGCGGGCGGCGTGCGAATCGAGGGCATAGTGGCTTGCGGTGATGCTTGTGGCGTGTACCGGCGGACGGCCGCCATCGGTGACCGGCAGAGCGTCCTTGGCCGTAAAGAAGTACATACCTTCGAAACGGCGTCCCTCGCGCACGTAGACCTGGCGCGGGAAATTGCCGTTGTCGCGGTATTCCTGTGCCGACAGACCCCAGCGTTGGATTTCCTTACGGAATTGTGGAGGCAAAGTGCTGTCGTTGGCGGCAAACCAGAACAGTCCCAATGTGTAGTCGCGCAGACGACGTGCGAAGCGGTCGCGCCATTCCCACGAAGCCGTAGGCCAAGGCCAGTTTTCTTCAGGAAGATCAGTGGAAATGAATGCGGCATGCTGATTGTTGGCGTCGGTCTTGCCGTTCGGCTCCGTATTGATTGTCACTAATTTCTCGATTCCCCAGCTGTCCCACGGGATTATGGTCCGTTCGCCGCCGCCGAGCAGGTGCCGACGGTTCCGTTCCATCATTTCCGGAGTTACGTCGCGCATGGCCTTCCATGTGTGGCGCCCGGTCCACACATCTTCGGCCAGTGATTCATATTCGCTTCGGTCATAACGTTCGGGACGGGGGAAAGGCACGAGCTGGGCCGTGTCGCGTGTAAGACACAGCCGGTAGTTGTAGGCCTGCACGGCATTGTCCGCTTGGCCGGTGCTACCTTCGGCCGGTGTCGATTTCCAATATTCGTATGTCCGGCCTGCGCCGGGCTCGTCGAACTCCCATGCAGCCTCACGCCCTATGCGGTACGGCACGCGGGCGGCTGCGCCAAGGTCGCCTTCGTAGGTGGCATCGATGAAAATGCGTCCGCTGTAATGTTCTTCCTCGCCGTTTAGGCGGTTGACCACCTTGATGGAATCGATGCGACGGCCGTTGGCCGTCATGACTATGTCGTCGTCCGTGAAGTTGAACTGGCGCATGGTGCGTACATCGATTCTATTCCCCTGCGATGCGATCATGTCGCCGAATATTTTCTCCGCCACCGACGGCTCGAAATGGAATCCGTCGCTACAGTCCCTGACCTGCTGCGAATTTTCACCGTACGTGTCTGCGTAATATTTTCTTACCGCTCCTGTGAATTCGGAGAACAGACCTGTGGTCGCGCCACGGGTGGCGATATCGGTGGCTCCGAGACCGTTTGCCGGCAATCCTCCGATGTGACCGGTACGCTCAAGGATTACGGATGTCTTGCCCATGCGCGCGGCTTCGATGGCCGTCATGATTCCGCCGGGAGTGGCTCCGACAATCACGAGGTCGTAATCGGCCCCCATGGATGGTGCACCTGCTGCCACTGCGGCCAGCGTCAGTGAAATCAGTCTGCGTTTCATCGTGTGGTGGGATATTTGGCCATTATGGCTACTTGCGGACGGTCAACGGTGTAATCCTGTTCGGGGTGCACGCCGAGAATGTATTTGTTCCAGCGCGCTCCTCCGGCCCAGTAGGTGCCTTCCACGCCGTTGCGGGCGAGGTAGTCCAGGAACAGGTCGAGGCATTCCAGCCAGCGGGGATCGTCGGCCGGCACTCCGTACTCGCCGAACATTCCTCGTTTGCCGTATTTCTTAAGCCAGTCGACGAAAGGACGGGCACGGTCGATGCCTATGGTTGGGTAAGCGCCTTCCTCGTCATAGCCTTTGCGGTAGATGCCCGAGGCATCGTGGTCGAAATAGCAATGGGCCTCGTATATCAGGTTGTCCGAGGGGTCGCGCAGTGATTCGAGTCCCCGGTTGATGTCGGGCCAGCGTTCGGCCGAGCTCCAGGTGTTGCCGGCCACGACTATGGCCGTGCGGCGGTCGACGGCGCGGATGGAATCGATTGCGGTCTGCGCTATATCCACCCAGGGGCAGTCGGGAAGCATGTCGTGGGGCTCGTTGCAGAGTCCGTAGCCGTATAGGGCCGGTTCGTCGCGCAGCCCGCGGGCTATGGCGGCCCATGCTCCGGCGAAATGCGACGGCTGAAGCGTGTCGCCGATCACGCGGTTGCGTCCCATGTAATTGCGTCGGCCGTAATTGTGCATGTCCAACAGTATCTTCATGCCGCGGGCATCGGCTTCGCGGAGAAGATAACGGATATACTCGAGTTCATCGGTGCTAAGAGGCCCTCCCACTTCCCGCTGCAGGCGCTCCCACTTGAAGGGGAGACGTATCAGTTTCATGCCCTTGGACGCCCAGTAGTCCAGCTCGCGTGTGGTGGGATAATGGTAATCGACATTGAAACGGCCCGCGCCGTCCATTTTCTTATGGTAGAATTCCGCACCGGCCAGGTTCACGCCGAAAGGCCTGCGGTCGCAGCGCGAAGCCTGGAATTCAGTCGGAGTCCATTCCCCGGGGTCGGATGTGAGTTCATATTCGATTACGGCGCCCTGCGCGATTTCGTCATGACGGATCCATGAGCGGTTCAGGCGCTTGCCGTTCAGCGTGACCGATGCGATATACCGTGCGTCGGGCGTGCGTCGACGGGCCGTGACCTGAATCTTCTTGCCGTTCTCCATGGTCAGGCTGACGCGCCCGAACGCCGGAGGCAGCAGGTAATAGAAATCCTGTCCCGCATTGGGAAACAGACCTATCGACGTGAATACATACCATGAACCCATCGCACCGCTGTCCTCGTTGTCGGGGTAGCCGTTTTCGATCGAGAAACTGCGGTTTCTGATGGCGTCTATATAGTCGGCCGTGAGGTCTGGGCGGTCGCAGTGGCTGAAAACGAATGGCGCCAGAAACCCCGGCTCGTTGGATATATCGACCAGCCGGTGGTCGAAACCGTAGCGCAGACGCCGTATCATCTCCTCCTTGCCGCCGCACAACTGTATCAGCCTTTCAATCTGCGCCGGGGCGAACAGGGTATATGTCCACGAGTTGCCTTCGTAGAAATAGTCCACCCACGGGCCGTAGACGTGTGCCGGATCGATGGACACTCGGGTTCCGTCGGCCTGACGCGGGGCGATGAATCCCTTGAATCCGTGACTTTCCAATGTGGGGTCGAACATATTCTCCCATGCGCGTGAGCGGGCTGACATCCGTGCGGCCGTGGCGGTATCGCCCATCAATGTGGCGATGCGGGCCAGACAGTCGTCGTTGTAGGCGTATTCCATCGTGTAGGAACACGACATCATCTTCCCCTGGCCCGGAATCCAGCCCCTTTCGAGATATTCCGGACAGCGCGCCCCGTTCGCGTTGGCCAGCATTACCCCGTATGCCTTCCGGCGGTCGAATCCCTTAACGTTCTTGATAATGGCGTCGGCTATGATGTTGTCGACGTCATCGCCACCCTGTTTGTTGTCCCATTCCATCGACGCCGTGTATGTCGGGGTGCATTTGCCGTCGTGGGCCATACGGTCGATGAAGGAGTTGACGGTTTTAGCCACAAAGCTTTCCTCTATCAGTGTCAGCAGCGGATAGGCCGTGCGCCATGTGTCCCAAACGCAGTAATGGTCGTCGATATGGTCGGTGCCCTGCCAGTGCGGGTTGTCGCCCGAACGGTCGCGTGGCATCACCAGCGAATGATACAGCGCGGTGTAGAACAGGCGTTTCCCGGCCTCGTCGCCATCGACTTCGATACGTCCGAGGGCGCGGTTCCATTCAGCCTTGGCCAGAGCCGCCACCCGGTCCACGTCCTTGTTTTCCAGTTCAAGGTAACGGTATGTTCCCGCGCGGTCAACGCTGCGCAGCGACACTCCGATTCCTACGTTTACCACGGACTTGCTCAAGTCGATGCGCGCATAGAGTTCCTTATCCCCCTTGTCGGTAATCCGGACCTTGCAGCCCGGGTCGTCGATGTGCATGGAGAAGTACACCCTGTAAGGCTGCTCGCTGCCGAATCCGCCGGCATATTCACCCCAGCCCGACAGCACCGATGCGGCAGGGTCCCATTCAAGGGCGCCCCCATGGAACGTGCCGCGGACTATGGGAACTATATGCTGCGGAATGCTGTGGCGCATATCTATCAGAAGCGACCTGTCCTTATGTTCGGGGTACGTGAACCGATAGGCCACCGCATGGCGTGTGGGCGCCATTTCGGCGTCGATGCCGTAACGGTCCAGATGCACTTTATAATAATATGGTGTGGCCATCTCGGCGGATTTAGGAGAATCGTGGCCGTTTTCCTTAGCAGAGAAAGAACCGGCCTGTGGCGAGAGGAACACCTGTCCGTAGCGCGACCACCCGATTCCGGACACGTGCAGCTGACCGAATCCGCGGATCAGATCGTTTTCGTCGTATCCGTTCTGACCTCCTCGTGGAGTCTGCGGCGACGGATTGACCGACCCGTGCGGCAGTTGCGGGCCTATTACGCAGTTGCTGTTGCCCCGCACGCCCATGAACATGTCAACCATGTCGACGGGACAATGCGCGGCAACGCTAACGGCCGACGTAACTGAAAGAATAGCTGCGAGAACTGTTTTTTTCATTTTTCTCAGTGGTGAAAAGGTTACGGTAACGTGTCAGAGCCTCGATATAGTAGTAGTCGGCATAATTGATGGACGCGTCTATTTCATAGCCGGCGGGCATGTTGCCGGTGCTGTGCAGCAGGAACGCGCTGTTATGTTTCCGGCTCTGATAGGAGGCGGACGAAAGGCTGTGCAGCATTTTCTCGGCCGCCTTGATGTATTTTTTCGCGAGGGTGTCGTTGTCTTCAAGCTGTGCCAGTTCAATCAGCGCGGACGCCACGATTGCGGCGGATGATGCGTCACGCTCGGCATCAGGTATGTCCGGGTCGTCAAAATCCCAGTAGGGCACATAATCGGCCGGTAGGCGCGACAGGTACACGTCGGTGATTTTTTCTACAAAACGGAGAAATTCCTTGTCGAGGGTCTCACGATACATCATCGTGAATCCGTATATGCCCCAGGCCTGTCCGCGGGCCCAGAAACTGTCGTCGTTAAGGCCCTGGTTGGTGCATCCGCGTATGAATTTCCCGCTGACGGTGTCGTACAGGGCCACATGATAGCTTGTATAGTCTGCGCGGAACTGATTCTCCATTGTCCGGCGGGCATGGCTGACGGCGATGTCGCGGAATTCAGGCGAGCCACCGTTGTTGGCGGCGAAGAACAGGAGCTGCAGGTTCATCATGTTGTCCATGATGGTGTTGTGCGGCCAGCCGTTGTCCTTCACGGCGTGGGGCCATGACAGTATGGTTCCGACTTTCGGGTTGTACAGGGCTGCCAGTTTTGCGGCTCCTTCCAGCAGAATCTTCTTGTATTCGCATCGGCCTGTGTTGGCGTAGGCGTGACCGAAGCTGCACAGAAGCTGGAATCCGATGTCGTGGTCAGGCACGTGTTTCTTGTCGACCAGCGGACGCTGGCGCTCGGTATAGGCCAGGGCCTGCAGCTTGTCGGTGAGCTTGTCGGAATTTTCGTAATTGTACCACAGTATTCCGGGCCAGAAACCGCTGGTCCAGTCGTATGGCGTTGTGGTGAGCCATTTGTTCTTGTCGATGTCTATACTGCGCGGCAGCGCGCTGTCGTTGGGCAGTTCGGTAAGTGTACGGTCAATCTGTCGACGGCAGTATTCAAGCTGCCGTTCGGCCCATTTCACCTGTCGCGGCTTAGCCACCGCCGTTCCGGACATGCCCGGAAGGAGTGTCGCGAGGACTACGAACAGTATTGATCTTGGTGATGTCATAAACGTTGATTTTTCGACGCTAAGTTAGGGAATCGCTTTATGAGGGGATGCTAAAAGATTTCAAACCGATGCAAGGATATTTCAAATGGCCGCATCCACGCTGCATCCGGCCATTTCGTTGGTGGGGACAAGCACTTCGCGGTTGCCTTGCGGCGTGGATATCCGCAGCAGATAGTGGCGGCGTGCGGGGTCGCTGACACGCAGGTGTCCGTCGCGTATCATCATCATGCAGGGCTGCCCGGCACCGAATCGGCCCGCCGGGGTATCGACATATCCCTTTTCATAGAACACGATATATATCAGTGAGCCGTCATTGCCGGCCACGGCCTGTACGGACGGAGTATTGGCCAGTATGCGGAAAGAGTGTCCGGCAGGTTTCTGCGCGCCGGGAACCACGGCGTATGCGTATGAGGCCTGTGCGGGCGCGACGCCATGCGGGATGGCCAGCGAGAATACGTCGGCGTCCGTCTGGTCGTCGGCATATTCCACGTTCGCCACACAATTGTTCCATGCGCCGTGTCGGTGCGTCACGGAGCCGTATGCCTGCCCGTCGATTATGTGGTAGCCTGATCCGGCATGGAAGTACCAGTCGCCGCGGCGGCTCATGGAGGCGTCGGGCGAAAGACACTGCTCCACGGTGGTGACGATGCTGTCGGGAGAGGTGGAGCTGATTCCGCTGCCCATGCACAGATATTCATGGTCGAAGAAGAACCATGCCTTGCGTGCCCGCAGATCGGAACGCGGACTGATGAAGTCGAAGGCCACGGCGCCGTAAAGCGAATCTGTCACAGCCCCGGCGAAGCGGGTGGGATTGTCAAGTATATGTACCGAGCCCCATGCCTCCAGCGGCTCGTATGGAATCATCGGGGTTGTCGCGCCGGGAATCATCCGGAAATCCATGACAGGCGCCATGTCGGCGTATTCACGGCCCGTGACTGAAAGCATGCACGCGCCGTCGCCCCGGAAATGATTGCGTATGCCCTCGCTGTTGTGGGCGGCTTCGGAATTGGCGTTGCGCTCGGAATGAATACGGACGGCAGTCTGGAACTCCGGTCGTGAAAACACGAAATAGTCCGATTGCCAGAAGTGATGTGCGTATGAAGCTTGGTGTGTCGCCTTGCCGGCCTGTACGTCGGCGAAATGCCGCAATTCGCCGCTGCGGTATCCGTCGGACACCGACAGCAGCTTCTCGGCAAGCCGCGGCGTGACGACACCCTCGCCGGGGCGTGCTATCTCACGGTTCATTATAGATGGCTCGGCATACCGTCCCGCCACCAGATGGCGGCATACGGCGTCGAGATAATAGTCGATTACGAAATTGACGCCCGTGCTGTCGAACCGGCATTCGGTGTCGCGCAGCAACGCGGCCCAGTATGAAAAGAATTCGGGGAGTTCCATGCCGTAGGTGAGCGTTGAATTCACGCGGTCGCCCCGGTGATGGAACGTCATGTCGGCCTGGACGCCTCGTCCGGCCGGCATATACGTGTTGCGTACGGCCGGACCTCCGGTGGCGTCATACATTATTTCTTCGAGCGGGGCGATGCGCGCCTCGTTCTCGATTTTCCTGAATATGGATGCGGCGTCCTTATAGTCGCGGCGCCAGACGAGTACTTTTGCATGGTTGCCCAGGACCTGGATGCGGTCGCCTCCCGGACGTGCCGGGAAATCTTCGGAATCTATGGCCGACAGTGATCGGTCGACTGAGTCGCGCAGGGCGGAGGGAAGGTCATTGTCAAGAATATATGCCAGGGCCAGCATACGGCGCGGCACGCCTATTTTGCCGTACCACCAGTTGCTGTTGCGGTAGCCGGCACCGAACCAATGGCTCAGACCGTTGACGACGGCCCGATACGTCTTTTTGTCCTTTTTGGGGCCTTGTTCGTAGGCAAGCGCCATGTCTACAAGGCGGTCCAGGTGTTTTTCAAGCTGCCATAGCGAACGCGAGTCATCGGAATAGTCTATGTCCGGCCAGCGGCCGTCACGTCCTATCGCGGCGACCCATCCCGGGGTCTGAGCCGACGGTGGAACGGACAGGTATTCGGCACGTATGGCGTCGCGCACGCCGTCCAGGGTCGCTCCGGCAGCATGAATGACTGCAAAGGTTGTGATTATTGACAGAATCAGACGTCTCATCGTGTTTCCTGATTGGAGAGGGGAAACCATATCAGACCGGATGTGTCGGCCTGACATGGTTTCGCATATAGAAGGATTATTGATTATTTCTGAATGTATTTCTTTCCGTCGCGTATTACGATGCCTACATAATTCTCGTCGACTTCGACACCCATCAGGTTGTAGGTGCGTCCGTCGCCGGCTTGTGAGACGGATACGTCGTAGCTCGGGATACCGCTCTGCTGAACCCAGTCGTTGAAGTACTTCTCCAGCACCTTCATCGTCGATTTCTCGTTCTTGGGTAGATAATTGCCAAGGGCGCTCTTGTCGGGCTGACAGGTGAGGGAGTTGCTCTCGTACATGGCGCCGGCACACCAGTATGTGGCGTTCATGCCGTATTCGCGGAACAGCTGGAGCGCGCCGTCAAGGATATCCATGTAGCGCGGATCGCCGCTGGAATGGCCGTTGTAGGGAACGCCGAACTCGCCGATCAGGCCTTTCACGTTGTTGGTGCGGCACCATTCCAGGAACGGCAGGAAGCGCTTGCGGTAGTCCACCTCGGTGTATCCGTTCTTGTATGTGCCGGAATTATCCTTGTCGAAGTAACCGTGAGCCTGGAACACAATCTTGTTCTGCGGGTCCTTCAGGCCGGCAAGCAGCCAGGGACTGTTCTCCTTGTAGCTCCATTCCACTTCGGTACTGTAGCCGGGATAGTTCTTGTCGGCGTGGTCGCCGTAAATCCATTCGTAGGCGGAAGCCCAGTTGGTACCCTCGACAATAATCTGCGCATTGGTGTCTACCTTGCGTATTTCGTCGATGGCAGCCTGGTAAGCCTCGACCAGTGTCTGCGCGTTAACTTTCGGCTCGTTCTGAAGGTCATAGCCCCAGATGTTCTTGTAATCCTTGAACTCGTTGGCTATGGCGCCCCACATCTTGGCGAAACGGTCGATGGTGTACTCGCCCTCGCCGATTCTGTACTGCGTGCCGTCGATGGTGCGCTCCGCATAATCGTGCGCGTCGAGGAACACCCACATTCCGAGGCGTTCGGCTTCGGCCACTACCTCTTTCATGGCGGCTACATCGCTCTTGGCGTTGGCGTAGTCGGGTGCGGGATTCTTCAGGTCCTCGATAAAACGGGCGGCACGGAAGGGGAGGCGTATCAGACGCGCTCCCTTGGCCTTGAAGTAGCGGAGGTCCTGGATACGGGGATACATATAGTCGAAGCCGAAGGTGCCGGGCACGCTGCCGCCGGAAGCGGACGAGAGGTTGACGCCTAACATCGGTGTGTTCATGTCGGGCAGTTCGCCGGGAGTGTCGTCCTGTATATCCTCATCAACGGGAGGCGTCGGGGGATCGACGGGGCCTTCGCCGGGTTTGCCCCAGAAGTAAACGTTGTCAACATACAGGGTCTTGCCGGAACCTCCCTTGCGCAGACGGAGCACGGCCATCTGCGTGGCGAAGTCGAAGTCATGGAAGTTGGTGAGAGGAATGTCGAAGGAGTTCCATTGACCCGGTACGAGCGCACGGTAGTTGAAGTCCTCGCCCTCGATCTCGTAGGCCGAGCCGTTGGCCGCGTTCCAGTTCTGGAAGCCCACGTTGACGGAAGCCACGGCGTCGGAAGCGGGTGTGTACATGTCGAAGTGCACGTATCCCTTGTCGGAAACGTCACGCTGGCCCAGGTTGACAGGCACCCAGTTGAAATTGGTGATGCGGCATACCTGCTGATTTTCGGCCTGATCGAGTATCTCCACAGTGCCTTCGCCGTAGTTGGCGATCTCGAACTTGCCGAACAGATTGGGATATGCGTCTGAGAAGAACGCCTTGACATCGGCCGCATCCTGAGTGGGAACGGGAGCGACGGGAACGTCAGGATCGCCTGGTTCGCCGGGATCCACTACGGGCGAGCCGTTATAGAAGTACACGTTGTCGAGGTACACGATACCGGTCTTGCCGGCCGGATCCTTGAAGGTGATGTTATTTACCGCTGAGAGTCCGACATTCTGGAAATCCTGCATCTTGAGGTCGACGCTGACCCACTTGCCGGGGGTAAGGTTCTGCTTGCCCGAATAGGCCTCTTTCTTTGAAGCCACGTTGTACATTCCCGGCTGTATCGCGGTGGTCACGTTGTTTTCCGGAACATATACGTCGAAATGCACGCGCTCCAGACCGGAGAGGTCGACGGTGCTGACGCCGGCTTCCTTGCCAAGTGCGAAATGAATCCAGCGGAAGTCCTTGATTTCCAGGACATGCTCGCCGGGAGCTATTTCCCGCGAGGTGATCTGGCAGCCGTTGTTGTTGTATCCGTTGAACTCGAACGAGCTGGTGTACGCGTCGCTGTAGCATGACCGCACGTTGGCCGCGTCGATTTTGGGCGTCGGCGCCGCTACGGCAGGCAATGTGTTCTCAGACTCCCTGGTGGTGTAGAAATACACGTTGTCCATATAGAACGTGTTGCCCGGAGTCTTGGTCATCGTCATGCGGAACACCTGTGCGTTGGAGAAGTCATAACCGTTGAAGGCCGACAGGGGGATGTCGATAGAGGTCCATTTGCCGGCCGGAGTGTCTGTGTTGTAGGCGTCGGCGTATTTCTCGCCGCCGCTGAACAGGGCGAATCCGAAACGGACCTGGCTCACGCCTCCCGTCTCGGGTGCATATACGTCGGCGTGCATGTATTCCATGTCGTTGAGCTTACGTCCGCCCACGCTCACGGCTACATAGTCGCCGGTGAATTTCAGGATATGATCATCGCCGTTGATAGTGATGGTCTCCATGGTGGCGCCATGTTGACGGTCCCATTTGGTGAAGGGAGTGTATGCATCGGAAAACGACGACTTCACCTTGTCGGGGCTGTGTGCCGGCGTGGGGGCCGACGCAGTCGGTGCCTGAGCGAACGACGGGAGCATACCGGCCGCTATCGCCAATGCGAGTGACAGTGATTTGAGTTTCATAATCATTATTTAAGGGTTAAATCAAAAGTATCTGAAAACGGTTTGAATCGCGAAGGTTAACTTTGATGCCGCAAGTTAGCCTAAAATCGCGGCATGAAATAGAATTATCCTGCAATAGTATGCAAAAATCCGTTCATGGCATGGACATGCAGGTTTGTTGCATCACTGCATGTCATATCGCTTGATGCTGATGACTCCCCCCGACGTGGCGCGCAACGAATTGATGTATATGAATGCGCGGTAACGCCCGTCGGCTGTCTCGATCCACATTCCGCCTTTCTCTTTCATGTTGATGCAGTAGTCGGGCATGTCCGCCAGCTGTATCGTCTCGAAATCCACGTCGTCGATATATGTCCCGTAGTCGGGCTCGTCGGTAAGATGTCCGTCTATTATGCCCCATTCCTTGCGTATGTGCAGGTCGCGGTTCATCGATTCGGGCACTTCGAGATTGTCCAGCCATTCGCGGTCGGCCGCAGGGGCGGCGAAAGTGTGTCCGAACTCCACGCCCTGGTTGGTTTTGTTGCGCCACAGATACACGAGGTCGATACGTTCGGGAATCTCGCGGGCTTCCTCCAGGGTATAGGCCTTCATGTCGCTGAGCGAAATGTAGCAGCGGCTTCTTGACAGGGTGATGTCGCGGGCCATATACTGCCGGCTGATAGTGTACGGACCCATCTCCATCGACACGGTGCGGCCGTTGCGGGCCTTGGCCGTGAAGTGGAACTTCACCTCCTTGCCGCGGGCTTCTTCGGGAATGCGGTAATAATAACGCAGCGCGGCCGCACAGGTGTCGGTGTTGAACGTGACCGTAGTGACTGTGCCGTCGGTGACTGACGGCGTTCCTACAGGCACCGCCACATCGAAGCCGGAGGAGTTGGTGTGGTACGAGTTGTGTTCCAGCCATGTGCCGTCAGCTCCGGGTATGGACGCCTCGACGGTGCATTTGTCCAGTTGTCCCGACCCGTATGGCATCGCCATGGCATAGACGAAATAGATGTCGTTGCCTACGATGTTGGGCCCCTGCGTGCGTTTCAGGCACTTGTTGTTTATGGGTTTGATCTCGTTGTCGTCCCGGTCCGTGCAGGCGGTGAACGCCATGCTGAACAGGACAAGCGTTATCAGGGAATATATCTTTTTCATGACTGCGATGTGGGTTGCTGGACTGTTACGTAAACTGTATATGTCTTGCGGACGCGGCGGCTGCCGGACACCACGGTGTATTGCCGCGGGTTGTCGAGGTCGGAGAAGTCGGTGATGCCTTCCACCTTGGGCTCGAGGATGGCGTCGGTCACAAGCGAGAACCGGGGGTAGAGATGCCGCAGGTCGGTTCCGTAGGCCACGGTGACGTGTATGGTGCAGGCGTCGTTGTCTATTATGGCGTCTCCCACGCGCACGGTGAGGTGGTCGGTACCGGTGAGGTCGAAGTTGCTGACGTAACACTCGTCGCGGTCGGTGATCAGAAGCCCGTCGTCGTCCACGGGATTGTCGTAGCATGACGCCGTCACCGCCAGGAAGGCCACGCACACTGTCAGTATATTGAATATAGTCTTTATCCTTTTCATGATTATTGTTTTGGATTTGTTTATCTCCAGGGTTTGTTCTGTGTCAGGTTGGGGTTTCTGTTGCGTTCCGATTCGGGAATCTGGAAGATGTAGCACTGTTCGTAGTGGAGCGACGGAGAGTTTACCCAGAATTCGTTCTCCAGGGCGCCGAATATGTCGAACCATTTGTAGCCTTTGCTGCCGATTCCGCCGTAGACGTGTTCCAGACGACGCCAGCGGCGCAGGTCCCATATACGGTGACCTTCGGCAAGGAGCTCGACGATGCGCTCCTGCTCGATGGCGTCGAAGAAATTGTCTCGGTTATTGCATTTGTCGGGAGCGAGGGCGGGAAGGTTGCCGCGGTGACGCACGCGGTTCACCAAGGCGATGCTTTCAGCCGTCGGACCGTTGATTTCGTTGTCGGCTTCGGCATACATCAGGAATACGTCGGCCAGACGGATCACCGGCCAGTTGAAGTCGCCGTCCGTACGTTCCTGTCCCGCATAATTGCGTACGAATTTGCGGAACACATAGCCGGTAGTGGACAGAACGTTGTAGGTGATGTGCTTGTGTTCGGTCACTTTGCCGTCGTCACCCACGCTGAACGAGGACAGGGCGCCTTCCCAGTTCTTGTATTCATACTGAGTGAGTCCGGTTTCCTTGAGCGACATCATGCCCATGCACTGCTCGTAGTTCCACATGATGGATGCCTTCATGCGGTAGTCGCGGTTCGCGTACGACTGCGGATTGAGAGTGGAGTTCGGGGTGTTCACGGACTTTATGCCGGGCGACATCTGCACCATCGGCGTGCAGAAATCGCCGGTGACGGTGCTCTGGTAACGGTCGGCTATGCAAGCGCGGGGATTGACCCAGGATTGGGAATACTGCACGGTACGGCCCGCGAAGTCGCGCATCAGCTGGTCGCCCTGGCCCGTGCTGGTGCCCCCATGCTCGAATGTGAACACGAATTCAGGGTCGCCGTTGGCTGTGGGCAGGAACAGGTAGAAGTAGTTGGGCAGCTTGTCGGCGCCGCCGAAATTTTTGACGCGTCCCGACAGGTCGACGCCGTCGATGACGGTGCCGTCGGGCCACATCTCGGCCGGAGCGTCGCATTCACCGGGTTCGCCGCCGCGGAACAGATCGAGTCCGAAATCATTTATGACCGATCCGAAATCGGCCCGCGCAGCCTTATAAGCGCGTTGCGCCTCGCTTTCGGAGGGAGTGAACGTGTCCAGCTCCGGCCAGCCGTAATGGTTCCACGAGGCCCAGAACAGGTTGATCTTGCCGCGCAGGGCTATGGCCGCCGGCTTGCTGTAGCGTCCCCGGATTTTGGCTTTGTCGGGCAATGCGGGAATGATCTCGTCGAAGTCTGCCATCAGGGAGGCGTATATCTGCGAGATGGGAGTGCGCGATATGGATGCCACTTCGTCGTTGCTCTTGACGTTCCAGTCTATGTAGGGCACGTCGCCCCACCATGAGATGAGCCGGAAGTAGACCAGGGCGCGCATCAGCTTGCATTCCGCTATGATGGTGTGCAGGTTCTGACGCTCCTCGTCGCTTTTGGCATTCGGAATCATGGCCTCCACGTTCTCGATTACGTAGTTGGCGCGGTTCACGGCACCGTAGCAGTATTTGTACATGTTCTCGAAATATCCGCCGAATCCCCAGGGAAGGTAATCCCAGCGGCCCATGTATGCGCGCCCGTTGTTGCCGTTGTTGGACAGAAAGGAGTTGCCGCGCATCTTCACGTATTCGCCCAGTCCGTCCAGATAATAGTCCCGGCAGAACAGATATCTGGTGTCGGACAATACTCCGGCCAGCGCCGAGGTGGCGTCACTTTCGTTTTTCCAGAAATTTTCCTTTGACAGTGAATCGGTCGGTTCCAGATCCAGAAGGTGGTCGCGGCACGACTGCAGCGACACAGCCGACAGCAGAAGCAATGGTATGATATGTCTGTATTTCATCTTGATGTCGTTAGAGTCTGTTCCTTAAAATGATATGTTGATGCCCAGTGTATAGGTTCGGGTGGTGGGATACAGGTCGCCGGAGTTGGCGGGTTTCTCGGGGTCAAGACCTTCGTATGAGGTGAGGGTCAGGAGGTTGTCGGCGCTGAAGTACACGCGCAGGTTCTGTACCCAGAATTTAGTGGTGATTTTGCGCGGCAGGGTGTATCCGAGCTGAATGTTCTTGAGCCGGAAGTAATCCATACGTCGCAGGTGGAATTCATTCTCGGTGGGATTTGTGGCGTTGCCTCCGAGGCGTTCCCATTCGCCGTCGCGGTTTTCCCACGACCAGGGTTTTGTCAGATGGTTGTCGGTCGGGGTGTACGACTGCGTGGGGAGGATGCAGGTGTTGTATTTGTTGATCCAGAAGTCGCGGCGACCGGCCGAGCCCTGCCACAGCATCGCGAAGTCGAATCCGCGCCAGTCGGCCTTGAAGTTGAGGGCGAAGTTGGTGGTGGGCGCGTCGCGGAGGCTGTTTACATCGGCCACCTTGTCGTTGCCGTCTATCACGCCGTCGCCGTTGGTGTCCAGGCGGATGATGTCGCCCGGCTTGGCTCCCTGGTCGGCGTAGTCGTAGGTGTCCTGGAAAGTCTGTGCCAGTCCCGGAAGTGTGGGCATATAGTAGGTGAAATGATAGGGCATGTTCAGATAGACGTATCCCTTGTCGAGGAATTCGCCCCATTTCTCGAGGTTCATGTGGTTGTACGATACGTTGGCGTTGACCGAGTAATTGAAATCGGCGGCGTGGTCGCGCCATGTCAGGTTGACTTCGACGCCACGGTTGCGCAGGTTGCCCAGATTGGCTTTTGGAGCCTCGTAGGCACCCGTCAGATGGATGGACATCTGCGAGTTCTGCAGCATCCCGGTCGTAAGCCGGTCGTAATAGTCCAGTTCGGCCAGCAGACGGGAATTGAGCATGGCCAGGTCGAGTCCGAGGTTGAACACACGCGTTTTCTCCCATGTCAGGGCGGTGTTGAGCATTTTCTGATATACGAAACCGGAAGCGATGGCACCGTCGAACATATAGTTGCTCTGTGCCATTATCTCTCGTTGCTGGTATGCCCCGACACCGCTGTTGTTGCCCAACAGGCCGTACGAAGCGCGGAATTTGGCGTTGTCCAGCCATGACTCGACATGGGGCTTGAGCCAGGGTTCCTCGCTGAGACGCCAGCCGATGGAGCCGGAGGGGAAGAATCCGTATCTGTGACCCTTCAGGAACTTGGAGCTGCCGTCCACACGGAAGTTGAATTCGGCCAGATAGCGGTCAAGCGCGTTGTAGCTGACACGGCCTATGAAGGAGCGTAATCCTTCGCGCGACGAGGTGCCGGAGGTGGTCTGGGTCGTGGTCAGCGCCGAATTGATTTCGGACAGCGAAGGGTGTATGCGGTTGCCGCGTCCGGTGGTGTTGGAACGGCTGTACCAGTATTCCTCGCTGTATATGGCCATGATGCGGAGGTCGTGCGCGTCGCCGAACACATGATTGTAGTTCAGACGGAAGTTCAGCAGGGTCTTGTAGCCGTTGTTGTTACGGTCCGTCACGCCGGCGCTGGGCTGGATGTACCACAGTTCCTTGTAGCTGTCGGTCTGGAAGTCGTAGCTCTGCACCGGCATGGGTGCGTCCTTGTAGTATTGGTTGTAGTAGCGCAGCGAATAGTCGAGCCTGGCAGTGAATCCCTTGAAGGCGTTCCACTCCAGGAAAGCGGTTCCGTTCAGTTCCTGCCGGTTCTCCTTCTTGACGGCGTTGTTGTAGACGCACAGGGGATTGAACGCCTCGGGCAGCTCGCCGTAGGCCATCGGGCCTCCGTAGTGTCCCGTCTCGGGGTCGTAGGGATATATGCCGGCCACGGCGTTGCCTATGCGGTTGTCCTCGCCGTTGAAACCGTTGCTCTGGCAGTAGGAGTATTTGCTCCAGCTTCCGTCCATGCGCATTCCGGCCTTGAGCTGACGCAGTATCATATAGTCGAAATTCATGCGCACGTTGAAGCGGTCGTAGTCATTGTTGATCTGCAGGCCTTTCTGGTCCATATAGCCCACTGAGGCGAAGAAGTTGGCCTTGTCGTTGCCGCCCGTCGCCGACACGTTGTATGTCTGCAGCGCGCCGGTGCGCATGATATGGTCGAACCAGTCGGTGTTGGGATAGCGCACGGGGTCGATCATGCCCAAGGCAAGCCATTGGTCGATGGTGCCTTCCTTATAGTTCTGCTGCACTCCGTTGGTGCCGGGGTTCGTGGCGGCCGAGAGCTGGTGCAGGTGCAGTGCCGTGGCGTAATCGCTGAGTAGGTCGTATGCCCGTGTGGCTTCCTGCCATCCGTATGAGGCCGAGAAGTTGATCTGTGTGGGACGGTTCTTGCTGCCGTTCTTGGTCTTGATCAGGATTACGCCGTTGGCCGCGCGCGATCCATAGACGGACGACGCCGTGGCGTCCTTCAGCACCGAGATGCTTTCGATGTCGTTCATGTTGATTCGGTTGATGTCGACGTCGGGCATGTCGTCCACCACGACCAGAGGGGCGGAGTTGTTGATCGTGCCGAGGCCGCGTATCAGAAGGGTGGCGCTGTTGTTGCCGGCCATGCCGGTGCTCTGGTTAACCGACAGTCCCGGTATCAGACCCGAAAGGGCGGCCGACACGTTGGGCACGGAGCGAGAGGTCATGTCCTTGCCGACGGACACGGAGGCCACGGAGCCGGTCAGATTTACCTTCTTCTGCGTGCCGTATCCGACTACCACGACCTGTTCGAGGGCGACCTGCGTGGATTCAAGCGCGACATTGTGTGTCTCCATCCCGTCCACTTTCACGTTTGCGGTACGGTAGCCTACGTACGAGAACTGCAGCGTGGCCTTGTTGTCCACCACTATCGAATAACGGCCTTCGACATCGGTCACGACACCGTGCGTGCTGCCTTTGTCCAGAATCGAGACTCCGATCAGCGGCTCGCCGTCCGAAGCATCGGTCACCGTTCCGCTGACGGTAATGTCGTGGGCCGCGACCGGCAGTCCGGCGACAGCTGTCATAAGCAGGACTATGAGATTCTTTGATTTCATGAGTATGGTTGGTTTAGTTTGAGTTATCAGGTGGATTGCCGACTCTATTTGTTCAGGTCGTTGATGTAGTCCTTGGGCAGTTTCCCGAAATGTTCGAAAAAGCATTTTGAGAAGTATGACGGGGTGTTGAAACCCACCATATAGCACACCTCGACTATCTGGTAGCGTCCCGTGGCAAGAAGCTCGGCGCTCTTGCTGAGGCGCACTATCCGGATATAGTCGTTGGGAGTCTTGCCCGTGACGCCCTTGACCCGTTTGTGGAAATTGGACCGGCTCATCAGGAACATGCGGGCCAGGCCGTCGATGTTGAAATTGTCGTTGGTAAGGTTCTCGAGAATGAGGTCGTTCAGTTTCTTGACGAACTCTGCGTTCTCCGTTTCATGGGTGTCCTCGGCATGAGGGTTCTTGTAGAAATCGAGGGGCGATTTTATGAAATTCTCCCTGAGCCGGCGCCGGCTGTCAAGAATGCTGGCGGCTTGGGCGCGGAGCTGCTCGATGGAGAACGGTTTCTCTATATATGCGTCGGCTCCGATGTTCAGGCCCTCCACTTTGGTCTCGATGTCGGTCTTGGCCGACAGCAGGATGACCGGGATATGCGAGAACGTGGGATTGCCGCGGACGGCCCGGCACAGCTCGATGCCGTCCATGTCGGGCATCATTATGTCGGAGATGATGATGTCTACGTTCCTGTTTTCAAGAATGGCGAACGCTTCGACACCGTTCGAGGCCGAGAGGGTATTGAACGCATCCGAGAGATTGTCGGCGATGAACGAACGCAACTGGTCGTTGTCCTCCACTATCAGCACCGTGGGCATGTTGCGGTCCTCCGTGCCGGATGCGGCGTCGGAATCCGCGGGTCCGTTTTCATCGGTCGATTGTGTGCCGGATGTCCTGTCATGCTCCTGAGTGTCGGCCTGCAGCGTCGTGGGGATTGTCAGGATGAACCGGCTGCCGTGGCCGTATTCGGATTCCACGCTGATCTCGCCGTCGTGCATCCTGGCGAGGCTGCGGGCCAACGGAAGGCCAAGTCCGGAGCCGGGATGTTTGCCATGGTCGTCCACCTGATAGAATGACTCGAAGATGCGCTTTATGTCCTTTTCCTTGATTCCGGGGCCGTCATCGGCTATTTCAAGACGAAGCGCCTGTCCCTCCCGGTCCAGGTGCATGGACACGGTGATGCGTTTGTCGGCGAATTTCATTGCGTTCGACATCAGGTTGCCCACGATTTTCTCGAAAGCCTCGGGGTCGAGCACGCATTCTATTCCGGGTTGAATGCCGCTCCGGTCCAGTCGGATGTCGTGCAGGCCGGTGAATTCCTCGTAGCGGCTGCAGATCCCCTCCACTATTTCCGAGGCGTTGCACCTGGTGAAACTCAGCCGCATCAGCTGGGACTCCACCTTGCGGAAATCCAGCAGCTGGTTGATAAGCTCCAGCAGCCGCTGCACATTGCTTTTCATCACCACGAGGTTACGCCGGGTGCGTTCGTTGCCGTCGCCCGATTTCAATATGGTGTCCAGCGGAGCGCTGATCAGCGAAAGGGGCGTGCGGATCTCATGGGCGATGTTGGTGAAGAACCCAATTTTCGCTTCATACAGTTCCTTCTCCTTGGCGTGGCTGAATTTCACCATCTTGCGTCGGTGGGATGCGTCGATACGTCGCTTCAGGAAGTACATGGCCAGTCCGAAAAGCAGGATGTACACCACCAGCATCGTGTTGGAGAGCAGGAATGGCCTTCTGACCACGAGCCGGAGTTCGATCGGCTCGCTCCATACGCCGTCGTTGTTGGCGCCTTTGATCTGAAGGGTGTATTTGCCGGCGGGGATGTTCATGTAGCCGATATGCCGCTCGGTGCCCGGCAGGGTCTTCCATGTCGAGTCGAAGCCTTCGAGACGGTAGGCTATCTTGTTCTGTTCGGGGGAAAGATAGCTGAGACACGCCACGTCGAACCCGAATGTCGATTCGGACGAGGCAAGTTCAATTTTCGCGCTTCCGTCCGCAGGGCGCCGGTCGCGTCGGCCGTTGACGTAGAAATCCGTGACACGCACGGCTGGAGCCATGTCGTTCTTGCGGATGGCGGCCGGATCAAAGGTGATGAAACCGCCTGAGCCGCCGAAGTAAAGCATGTCGCCTTTGCCCGAACGCAGTGAGGAATTGTGCGTGTAGTGTATCTTAAGGAGATTCTCGAGGTACCGGAAATCCCTTACGGAATAGTCGTCGGTCGAGATCTTCACGAGGCCGCCTCCCGTGGACACCCAGATGTTTCCGTTCATATCCTCCTGCGTGGAATAGATTATATTTGACGGGAGTCCGCCGCGGGCCTCGGTGAAACGCCGCTCCACCTTGCCGGTGGAGGGATTGAATAGGGCCAGACCTTCGCCTTCGGTGCCGATCCACAATTTACCGCGCGAGTCAAGAAATATGTTGTTGAGGTTGTTGCCGGGCAGCGACGAGGCATTGCCGGTACGGTGGACGTAGTTGGTGAACCGGCCGTCGGGACTCATGCGGAACAGTCCGTGGAAATGGGTGGCGAACCAGAGGTTTCCTTCGTAATCCTCAAGAATCTTCATCACGGACGCCGACTGCAGGGCCGGGATGCGGTTGAATCCCGTCCCGTCGAATACGGCTGCCCCTCGCGAGGTGCCGGTATATATGCGCCCGGTGGAGGCGCGGTACATGACGTTGACCACATTCGAAGGCAGTCCGTCGGCAGTGGTATAGTTGGCGGTGATGTTGCCGGACGGGTATCCGGCCACGGTTATGCCCCGGTCATAGTCGCTGATCCAGAGCCGGTCGCCGACGGCCAGGGTCCCTTGAATGTTGTCGGAAAGTCCCGCAACGGGAAATACGGATGTGGTGCGTGTGTCCGGATTGAATATGTTCAGGCCCTTGCCGCTTGAGGTTAGAACGATGTTTCCGTCAGGCATCTCGACTATGCGTTTTACAATGTTGTTTGTCCGCGCGTTGCCTCCGTCGTTATGTCCTGCCTGATAATAGGAAAAGGCGTTGATGCGCGGCGAAAGATAACATACGCCGTAAAAATACGTGCCGAGCCACAGACCTCCTTCGTTGTCGCGCGTGATGGCGAAGATGCTTTTGTCGGGCAGATTGTCGTATGAGCTGCCATCGTCGAATGGCCGGAGCGTGTGCGTATTGCGGTCAAGTCTGAGCAGACCGTTTTCCGACCCCATTATCAGCTCGTTGGGACTATATGGAGTAAGGGCCTTTATGTCATGTACGGGTGCATTGGAGGATGTGGTGTGGGTGATGCGCCTGACTGAGTTGGAGCGTGGATCGAAATGAAACAGGCCGTCGGTCAGTGTGCCGGCCCATAGCGTATTGTCGCTCTGTCGGTACAGGGTCTGTATGTTTTCTCCGCAGACAGGAGTGGACGTCGTCTTGCCGGTGCGGGGATCGAGGCGGAAAAGACCGGCGTTGTCGGTGCCGACCCAGATTGCGCCTGAAATGTCGGTGTCCATTGCGGTGACGAAGCGCGACGGCAGCTGTCTGCCGTCGTAATGGCGCAGGACATTTAGCTTGGAATCCAGACGGTATATGCCTTGGCCGTAGCATCCCACCCATAGATGTCCCGTTTTGTCCGTCACAAGACAGTGTATGCTGTTGCGGTCGTCGCCGAACCTATGTCCGTCAAGAGCCACATGGCGGAAACTGTCGCTGTCGGGACTATAGCTGTATAACCCCTCTTTGGTGCCGACGAGTATGTCGCCGCCGGGTGTCTCCAGCAGACAGTGGATGAAATTGTTGCCTAAGCTCAGACTGTCGTTGTTGACGCGCCGGTACACCTTGAAGTTCAGTCCGTCGAACCGGTTCAGCCCGTCGTTGGTGCCGAACCACAGGAATCCGCGGCTGTCCTGCATCACGGCCCATACGCCGTTGTGCGAGAGCCCGTCGTCGGTCTGGTAGCTGCGGTACAGCGACGCCGAGGCGTGTGCCACAATAAGGATACTTATAATGAATGTCAGGATCGGTTTTTTCACGGTGGTTCTTTTTATGTTGCAAATATATATGCTTGGCATGTGAGGATGATGCAACGATATTGCAGGAGGATGCAATTAAATTACAAATAGTACGCTATGAATGTATTATAGTACGGTTTTTGAATATTGTAGCATTCGGGTATGCGTCACGGACGGGTAATCACAGTAGCAGCGCAGACTCGGGTAGAGCCTGCGCTGTGATTTTATAGGAATAATCTCCGTTGCCGTGCGCGGTTCGGAGAACCCACCCGACTATGAGGACGACGTCCACGTCGGCAACTTATGGGTGGAGAGTCTGCGTTACTTGAAGGTGACGGTCAGGGGCGGCAGGGAGAGGGCGTCGGATTGGGCGCGGACTATGGCATTCCACTGCGCGGCGTCGGGCACGAAGCCTTTCGACCAGCCGGAACCCCAGTAATAGGTCATGCGGTCGGCGCCTTCGGGGGCGGAGAGTATCACATGGCCCACGGCGTCGCCGCGACGCGCGTCAAACGGTATGTAGCGCACCTTCATGGTCTTGTCGCCGCATAGGGCTAAGTAAATCTCGCCGTTGTTGGCTCCCGGCTCCTGTGTGTAGTCGGTGTAGGTTACAAAACCGTTGCCGAAGTCGTAGCCCTGTGGATTGGAGTCGTGCACCACGATGCCCGCTATGGGGCGTGCGTCGGCAGGAAGGTTGTCGTACCACACCGTGGTCTTGTTGAGGCAGTCGCCGGCATCAAGCGTGATAAGGCGATGCTCTATCACGTCCTTGCCGCCTATCCTGACGGGATTGTAGGTCAGCTCGGCGGTGAAGCGCAGGGGTCCGTTGTCCAGCACGCGGGCCTCGGCCCAGCAGTAGGGCATCACGATGCTGTCGCCCGGCAGGAGCAGGGCCGATGTGCCTCCTCCTAACGTCCGACCGACGGCATATACGTCCATACCTTTGCCGTGGTCTATATGGAACGAGATGCGCTTTACACGGTCGTCATAGAAGCGCTGTTCCAGCACCGGCTCGGTCACGCTCTTGGTCCACACGTCGTAGCCGTAGGCCTTCTCGCCGCTCTGCTGCAGCGCAGGGCCGTAGGCACGGAACGCGCCACGGTCGTTTTCCCACGCCAGGTCGTCCTTGCGTTCCGGGAATATGCGGCCATAGCAGATGGTGTCGACAGGCATCGGAGTGCCGGGAACCAGCTTGTAGTCTATCCCGGCTTTTGCGGGGATGGATATGCGGAAGATCATCTTGCCGTCGTGGGTGATCTGATACGGCACCTCGTGACCACGGGCATCCACCAGCTGGAAAGGCGTGGCAGGAGCTTCGGCTATTTCCACCATTTCGTTGCGCGCCATGTCAGACGGATTGGAGACGGTAAATACAATGTCTTTTGATTCCTTGGCGCTGCCGTAACCTATGGCTACAGGATTGGCCGCGTAGGCTGAGCACGGCGCGAGCGCGGCTGTGAGAAGCAGGATTGAAGTTGTTATGCTGTTCATGATAAATAGGTTAATTTGCAATTATACGGCTTGAATAACGAGGATGGAGATATAGAGTATATAACATAGAGCCATGATGGCGCCCTCGGTGCGGGTGATGGTACGCGTCTTGAAGAACCATCCGAAGAACCAGAACAGCAATGCGCTGCCGGTGAGCACACCGAGGTCGAACGTCGAGATACCGCCGAAGGGGAGGGGACGTATTGCCGCGGCGCAGCCCAACACCAGGAAGATGTTGAATATATTGCTGCCTATCACGTTGCCCACGGCTATTCCGGAATTGCCCTTCACAGCCGCTACGAGGGATGTGGCCAGCTCGGGGAGGGAGGTTCCGGCGGCTACGATGGTCAGGCCGATTATGGCGTCGCTCACGCCCCATGACCTGGCTATGGCCGAGGCCTTGTCCACAAACAGGTCGCCGCCATAAATCAATGCTGCGAGGCCTCCGAGCACCATGACGGCCGACAGCCACATCCCGGGCTGCGGTTTGGCCTCGGCAACCTGACCGGACCGGTCTTGTTTGGATTCCTGGGCCTGTGAGAAGACATAGCGCATGAATATGACGAAAAAGAGTAGCAGCAGGATGCCGTTGACGCGCGAAATTTCGGGCGCAGTGCCGTCCAGCCACGGCGAGCAACCCATGGCCAGGATGGCTACGCTGGCCAGTATCACCAACGGTATCTCGTTGATCATTATTCCTTTGCCTATATGTATGGGACGGGCCAGAGCCACGGCGCCGATTATGAGCAGGGTGTTGAAGATGTTGCTGCCCACCACGTTGCCGATGGCCATGCCGGTATTGCCGTCTACGGCCGACATGACGCTGATGGTCAGTTCCGGAGCCGATGTTCCGAACGCCACGATGGTCAGGCCCACGATAAGGTCCGACAGACCGAACTTGCGGGCTATCGCAGCGGCGCCGTCCGTCAGATAATTGGCTCCGCCCAGTATCAGTACCAGGCCTATGATCAGCAATACGTAATTCATCAGATAGTGGAATTTTCAGTTATAATACGTTTGTATAACGTTCCGGACTCATTAAATATTCAAACCACGGCGGCATTTATCCATTGGTGCTCGCTGCTGGAGATTGCCTGCGTTGTCATTGTCGGACTATGGCTCGTTGAGCAGAAAAGCCATATACATAGGCAATGTAAGCAGATTGTCTTTCAGGCCGACATTATAATCTCCAAGTTTAACGGCCATCCCCACCTTGTATTTTTCGGGGTGGTTAAGAACAGTACGCAACGACTTGGCATTGCCGGTTGTCGCCTTGCATTCTACCGGCGTACAACGTCCTTTGTGGCGCATCAGAAAATCCAGCTCTATGCCGCCGTTTTTATGATAGTAATACAGTTTGCGTCCCATCTTGCTGAAAATATCAGCCAAAAGATTTTCGTATATGGCACCCTTATACCCTAATAAATCTCCTTCCAGAATATTTGACTGCGTTCCTTCTTCAAGCATTGAAACCAACAGTCCTATGTCAGCCATATATACCTTGAACTCACTTTGAATCTTATTGCCATCAAGTGGCAGCTCTGTAATGTCCACATTATAACATCTGCGGATAATGCCTGCATCCTCTATCCATTGAAGACTGCCTGCATAGTCCCTGCCTCGTGCTCCGGGCCGTACGGCGGTATACGCGAACTTTTTATATTCGCGGGCGAGTTGGGCGGGAATGGATTCGAAGCATTCCCGTATTCTCGATTTATCTGCAGGAAGTGCATACTTGATCATATCAGCCTTGTACTCATCGATGATGCGGCGTTGTATGTTCAGGACTTTCCCGATTTGTTTTGTTTCAATGAATGTCGTTACTGCCTCAGGCATGCCGCCAACTATTACGTATAGTCTCAGCAATTCGCGGAATCTGTCGTGAATGGCTGTATCCACCGGAGTCAGATTGGCATAGCATTTTTTCAGATAGTCTACATGCATTTGCCTTATTCCATTCGCCCACAACCATTCTTCAAAATCCATAGGGTGCATATTGACTATCTCCTCAAAACCCACTGGTATTGACGATGCTTCTTCTTCTTCTTGTTCTTCCTTTGTTTTATATCCGTTTACTCCCAGCAACGACCCTGTACACATCACTTCATACCGGCCGTCAAGATGAAAATATTTAAGTGCACCTCTTGCCCGGGGACAATCCTGGACTTCGTCAAATATAAAGCAAGTGTTACGTGGCTCAATTTCCGCATCCGGCATGGCAGCCGTGATGCGCATTATTATCGAATCTACGTCTAAATTGGGGATGAAAAACTTCTTGTATTCCGGATGCTCTCGAAAATCGAGATATACTACATTCTTGAAGTGTTTCTTGGCAAAATCCTTTACACTGCATGTCTTTCCACATTGACGCACACCTTTTATTATGATTGGTTTATGTGCTGAATCTTCCAGCCAAGACTCAAGTTGGCACTCTATTTTTCTCTTAAACATACTATTGTAATTATATTATTGTATATTAACGAATTATGTGAATGTATACACGTTTTATGCCTGAGTATTTGTTACATGTTACACATTTTATACCCGAGATTTGTTACAAAGTTACACATTTTCTCAGAATTTAGCAACACCACTGTACCGGACCTAAAAAGTAGACTGTACCGGACCTAAAAAGTAGACACTTAAAAAATTTTTTAGTGGTTATTATTTTT
>OIGD01000627.1_pt1 | contig 39948 bp, 36 predicted proteins | sample 1582211 | NCBI WGS metagenome assembly OIGD01 (sample SAMN04414078, study PRJEB24778) | human gut metagenome | material: faecal | host: Homo sapiens
GTGCTTTTGCACACATCAGTACATCGGAAGATTTGATGCTGATGACCAGATTGTCATAGCCCATATCTTCGATCATATGCACTTTATCCAGGGCACTCTCCACGATCCCTTCTGCCGTCACTCCGCCGTATTTTTTCACCAGGTCTTTTTCCAGAGAACCACTGTTTACACCGACACGAATCGGAATGTTTCGCTCTTTGGCCGCATCAACTACAGCCTGCACACGCTCCCTGCTGCCGATATTTCCCGGATTGATGCGGATCTTGTCGGCACCGTTTTCGATCGCCGCGATCGCCAGTTTATAGTCAAAATGAATATCCGCTACCAGTGGGATCGTAATCTGCTTTTTGATCTCTTTCAATGCACTCGCAGCTTCCTGTGTCGGAACTGCACATCTTATAATATCGCATCCTGCTGCAGTCAAAGCCTGGATCTGTGCCACAGTTGCCCGCACATCTTCTGTTTTTGTATTTGTCATGGACTGGATCAGGATCGGATTTCCGCCTCCGATCACCCGGTTGCCGATCTTTACCACTTTTGTATGTTCTCTGTACATAAATCAGACCTCCCTAATGTCAGCAAAGCTGACCAAAATCGCATACCAAGTCTCACGTATGTTCGACTTGACTTCACTGTACCTGTTTTTCATATTTCACAAAATAATATTCCAGATCAAAATACGTCTGCTCATCGCTCGTCGCCGTGATTTTCCATTCTTCCTTCTCATCCAGATTTGGAAAATAAGCATCAGCCTCATATGCATGGTCAATCTTTGTCATATGAGCCGTATCGCAGTATGGAAGCATCTGACGGTAGATCTGCTCTCCGCCGATCACATAGACATCCTCACTGTCATATTTTTTCAGCTCTTCCAGCACTTCCTCGACACTGTGCACGATGATGGCACCTTTGACCTGATAATTCTGATTTTTCGTCAGGACAATGTTGACTCTGTTTTTGAGCGGCAGTCCGTTCGGAAAACTCTCCAGTGTCTTTCTGCCCATCACAACTACTTTTCCGGTTGTCATCTGACGGAACATCTTCATATCGTTCGGAATACTGACCAGCAGTTCATTGTTCTTGCCGATCGCCCAGTTCTTATCCACAGCAGCAATCAAATTCATCTTACTTATCCTCCTCTTTTCTCATTCTTTACACTTTTTTATCCGGTAAATGTATTCTGTCATGCCAGCTTTTACACTGCAACCGGTATATGTTTGATCTGCGGTCCGGTTACGTAATCTTCTACATGCAGATCATCCACGGTAAATTCATAGAAATCTTTTCTTTTATATAATTCTCCCCAAAAATATTTTCTTCCTGTTGGTACAGTTACATACTCTGTGTTCTCATTTTTACAAATTTTATTCCACGAATCATATATTATTGTCCATCTTCTTAATGAAAAAAAAGAAAATACAAAACCAATTGCTATTTTTGTCTTAAATATTTTTGTTGCTTCTTTATTATTTTCTACTAAACTTAGCAAATATTTTCTATTTTTAGCAAATTTTCTACAAGATACAATAAATCCAAGTGCCAAACTAACATTTCCATGTATTTTTCTTAATATTCTATTATCAAATGTGTTCTCCATAATAGCTATGTCAATATATGCACCACACTCTTTTTCATTCGCGTCATTGCAACCTCTAACAATTGTATTTTTCAATCTTATTTGTGTAGCTGGCAAGCTAAATCCATCCTTATTTTGAGGATTATGTATATAATATTTTTCACCATATTCTTCTTTTATCAAATTTATTAATTTTTTATAGTCTTTCCTTGCCACATCTATATCTAAATCATCATCCCAAGGAATAAATCCATTATGTCTAACTGCACCTAAAGCTGTTCCACCTGTAAGATGATAATTAATTGAATTTTCTTCACATATTCCAATAATATCATCAGCAATTGATAATACTGTTTTTTGTAATAACTTTAATTGTTCATCATTTAATTCTATTAATTTTTTTGATGAATCTGAAAAAAGATTTTTAAATATATCAGTTGTAGCTAATTTCATATTCTTTTTTAAAAGCTCCTTTCATATTTTTTTCCAATAAACTTAGCTTTAAAAAAAGCCCATCCCTTTTTTAACCAATTTACCTTTTCTATATCAATAACTCTAACTTCCTTATATTTTATATTATTTGTATTTATCCATACATCTAATAAAAGTTCGCTAACTCTTCCTAAATATCTAGCATGAAATTTATCATATTTTTCTGGTGGAATTCTTTTTTCTAATTCAAATAAAATATCAAATAACCACATACAATATTGATTAAGAAGATTTTTTTTCATTATAAACATATTAAACATGTGTGCTGAAGTTCTTTTATGCAACATATTAAACTCTTTAACATATTCTGGATATTTTTCTTCTATAATTTTTTTAGTTTCATCCAATGGTTCTACATACATAGTGTTTTTATAATGTGAATATAAATTTTCAATATAATATTTTCTTTTTTTAGGTAATATTGCATCTGTACATTCTAATATCTTTTCAGTTTCTTCTTTGCTTAATACTAAATTAACTCTTCCTTTAATATTTTTAGGTAACTTTTTTGCATTAGAAAAATGCCTTCTGTAATGTGATAGTCCTATATAATCTGAATTTAAATTTTTCCATGCCCAGTATAAACCAGTTAATTCACAATAATAAGGATTTTTATTAGAAATATGTTCTCCTTCATTATCTCCTTGATATCCTAAATTGTCCTTTCCTTCTCTTCCAACATGAACTGGAATATACATATCATCTTGTGGCATTTGATATTTTTTGTGTGTTGCTATTATTATTTTTATATCTTTCAATTTATTTCCTCCAATTAAAGTAGTATATCTAAATTTTCATTCGTGTATATCTTTATCTTGCCCCTCTACCTTTTAAAACAGACCCTATTGTTTTAAAAAATATCTTCATATCCAAAATCAAGTTTCTATTTTCAATATAATCCAACTCCAAAGCCATTCTTTCTTCATAAGACACATCACTTCTGCCATTTGCTGCCCAATTTCCTGTTAATCCAGGTGCAACACTTAAAAATTTATCCTGATTACTTCCATACTTTTCTAATTCGCTTCTAACAACAGGTCTTGGTCCTATTATAGACATTTCACCTTTTAATATATTGATAATCTGTGGTAACTCATCTAAAGAGGTTTTCCTTAAAATCTTCCCCACTCTTGTTACTCTTGGATCATTTTCTAATTTGAAATTCTCAGCAAATTCTTTTTTCTGTTCTTCTGTAAAATTTTTCATTGCTTCTTCTGCATTTTCTATCATTGTTCTAAATTTATATATTTCTAGTTTTTTGCCATGTTTTCCTATTCTTTTATGTTTGAAAAAAACAGGTCCTTTTGAATCTATTTTTATTGCTATTCCTATTATTATAAATATTGGAATACATACTATTAATCCTATAGTACCAATTATTATATCTATAAATCTTTTTAATATATCATAAGCCTTAATCTTGCTTTTACTAACACATTCATCTATTTTCTCAACAACTAATTGTTGTTCGTCCATTGTTTTTTGTAATGAGTTCATAAAAAATCCCCCTACTTTCTTTTGAAATACATCTACTTTGATTTTATTACATTATCTATTATATTTCAACACTTTTTTATATTTTTTTACTTTTTTATATTTTTTGTGTTGTCAAATATAGTGCACACTTTTTTCATGTTCAAAACTTCACTGAAAACATACAAAATATCTCAAATAAAATATATTGAAATCTTCTCCTACTATTAGACTAAAACTTTCTAAACTTAGTTCCTTTTTTTAAGTTTTTTCAAAAAAATTTTACAAAACATTACAAAGAACACAAAAAACACAATAATCACAACAATCACAATAATCACAACAAACACAAAAATCGTAAAAAACTTTTTTTGATTTCTAAAAAATCCAACATATTACTTGCAAAAAAAGCCAAGGCTACTCTACAACCTCAGCTTTTCAATATAATCATATTATCTTATAATTTCCATTCTCAATTCTTAACAACCAAAAATGGCAACCCTTTATCCAAGAACTCATTTTCCAATTCTATACATTCAATAGGATTCTCTACTAAACACTCCACATACATTTTTTCGTTTTTCTTTATAACCTTATCTGCCTCACTTATTGCTTCAATATACTCTTTTCTTTTTTCTTTCCTAAATATTCCAATCATACCTTTTGACTGTAAAAGCATGTTTACTATAGCTCTAGCTGTTCTGCCATTTGCAGATTCAAATGGTTGAATTCTTACAAATCTATAATGTATTCTAAAAACTTCTTTTATATATGTTTCCGTGCTTACTTCATCTTTTTTATCTAATAAAACTTTTATCATTTTACATATGTTTTGCATTGATTTTGATATATCTTTTTCATTTACAAATTCTGCTGAAATTCCATATTTATTTGAGGTTATTTTTTTTGTTCTATATTTTATCTTTTTATTACTTTTGCTTTTGTTCGTAATATTATAATTTCTATTTGTTTGTTCTATTTCATGCAATATTTCTTCTTCACTCATTCCTTCCAAATTTGTACTTAATGCTGTTAATACTGCTACAACTGCATAAAATGTATCTTTTATAGATATAAGTTCTCCATATGGGAAACTTCGCATTTCTATCATTTGCAATGCTTCATATGACATGCTTTCTACTAAACTTCCAAATCCTGTATAGATTTTTCCTAATTTTTGTAGTTCTGTTGCATCTAATGTTCTGCTTACTAATTCTGTTTTGAAGAATTTATTGTTCATTATATTTACAAATATATAATTTGCTATATTTTTCGTTAATTCTTCATTACATGTTAATGTTTTATTTAAAATTTGTATTAATTCATTTACATATTCTTCTTCTGAATATTTATGTGAAAATATTTTACTTATATATGATGTTAATGGGCTTTTATTCATTAAAATATCATTCTCATAAATTATAGTTTTTACATATGGTTTTATTATTTCATTTATAAATTCTTCTTTTATTTCCAAATTCTTTTCAAATATATTAACATTAAATTCATTTGGAAATACTTCTTCCATTTCTATTTCACAAAATTGTTCTTCTTTTATATATTGTTTTTGTAATCCGATTTTTCTGAACGGCCCTATTACCCCTTCTTTTGTAAGCGCCATTGAAACTACTTCTGGTGGTATTTCTTTTGAATTTGATAAAAATATTTGTATTAATATTTTTATAACTCGTATGTCTGTGCTACTTCCAAAACGTGCATAATTTCCATTTTTGTCTATTATACTACATCTACATTCGCTTAATATAATGTCTATGATTTTTTGTATATCCATATTTGGTCTTGTTATTTTATTTATATCATATCCATTGTTATCTTCTATTAAATTAAGAATTTCAATAGCCACATTCCTTATCATTTTTACTTTTCTCCTTTTTCTTTTGTACATTTTTTAATTTCTTCCATTTTTCAATAGTATCTTATCATATGCAACAATTTATTTCAATAAGAAAAGAATTACTTTTTTAGCAATTCTTTTCTTATTTTTTTAATACACAAAAATTTATATTATTTTTAAAAGTCTATTATATACCATTTTCCTTCTATTTCATATACTTCAAATTCACCTATATCTGTATCTTCTTCATTATCACCTTTAGTTGTAATTTCAGTATTTAATTTATAGCCTTTTGTAATTGTAACCTCTTCATTATAATATGATTTAATATCTTCTTCTTTATTTTTTATATTTTCTTCAGATATTTCTTCTTTATTTGTTACTTTAAAAGACATTGTTATATTTGCGCCATAGTCTTCTTGCGCTTTTTCCAATACACCTTGTAAATATTCATTAGTAAATGTATTTTTCATATATTCATTATTAGAAATAAATGGTGGAAAAGCATTTAAAAATTTTTCAGAATTTGCTTCTGCTAATCCTTCTATTAGATTTTTTACAGGTTCCTCATATGCCTCTGTTTTGTTTTTTTCATCTTTATTTCCAAATTTCATTTCACATCCTGTAAGTAATCCTATACTCATTATTATTACAGCTAATACTGTAACACTTTTTAATATACAAATTTTTTTCAATATAATCTTCCTCCTTAGTTTAATTTTATATGTATACAATAACACAACCACAACTCTTTTTCAAGTTTAAAGTCCAAATTTTTAATGTTTTGCACTAAGCTTAATTATCATATTCATATCATCATCTTTTGCAGCTTTATTTTTTCTTATTTTTCCGCACTTTTTACATTTGAACACTATAACATAGCCTTTTTTTCCATCTATTTCAAGTCCTACTGGTTCTAGTACTCCATGGCAACTTTCTTGCCTATCCCCAGGATTAACATCTACATGTTTTGAGTGTAAACAATAGGGGCAATGATTTCTGCAAGAATACCCAAGTTTTTCTACTTTTTTGCCACAATTTTCGCAAATGAAGCTTTCATCTATTTTCGTAAATAAACTACTATTCATACTGTTTTTTCCTTTCCTTATTAACTAAAAAAATACAAATTAATATACATTAATTATTCTTGCCTTAATTATTTAACTAAACTACAAATTAATGCACATTAAATATACTACCTCCAACAAACTCTCTTAAAAGTGAATTACTTGGTAAATACTCAGCTGGTATAGATTCGAAATATCCCAGCATTCTATACAACCTTTTCGCCTCAGCATATTCATAACTTGTTTTATCAATTTCAGCCAACAATGGCATAGCATAATCCTTCAAAACAGCTAATTCATATATTAATGAAGAATTAAACATACTATCTGCTTCTTCTTGATATGGGAATATGTTTTTTTCTTCCCCTCTTACAACAGAATCCCACATTTCAAGAGTATGTAGTGCTTTATATCCTCTAAATTGTTTATCTCTAACCATTCTTCTTATTAATCTTGTGTCTGTCGTAGAAATTCTATTATATTCATCTATATTCAAAACTGTTAAACAACTAATATATACTTTATACTTCTGTTCTTTTGGAATTAATGGTGTTAAATTATCATTTAAACAATGAATTCCTTCTATTACCAAAATTTCATCATCTGCCAATTTTAATTTATTTCCTTTATATCTTTTAGTTCCAACTTCAAAATCAAATGTAGGAATTTCAACTTCTTCACCATTTAATAATTTTAATAAATGCTCATTGAATAATTTTACATCAATTGCCTCTAAGCACTCAAAATTATAATTTCCGTTTTCATCCTTTGGATTTTCTGATCTTTCCACAAAATAATTATCTACTGATATTGTAACAGGCTTTAATCCATTTAAACGTAATTGAATTCCCAATCTTTGTGCAAAAGTTGTTTTTCCTGAAGATGATGGTCCTGCAATTAATACCATTTTTATTTTTTCATTTTTTACTATATCATCAGCAATATTAGCAATTTTTTTCTCATGTAATGCTTCATCTAATAAAATGTAATCTTTAATTTTACCATTTCTAATTATTTCATTTAATTTTTTTACTGTTGGAACATCTAAAACTCTATGTAAAACATCATATTCATCTAATGTGGCTAATAATTTTTTATTTTCTTTAAACTCTGGTAATTCATGAATATTTTTTTTACTTGGATATCTTATTAAAAAACCTCTATGATATTTTATTATTTCATAAAGTTTCATTACACCAGCATGTGTTGGTAATATCCCATAAAAATAATTGAAATAATCTCCACACCAATATAAGCTAACTTGTTTTTTTGTGTTCAATTCTAATTGTAGTTTTCCTTTTATTGTTTCTTTATCTTTGTAAAATTCTTCTGCTTCCTGTTTTGTCATTGATTTTTTCACTATTGGCAAATTTTCTTCCACTATTTGTGAAACTTTATTATTTACTTTTTCTATAAACTCATCTGTTACTTCCATATTTTCAAATTCACATAACAATGAATTTGAAAGTTGATAATTAACCATCATTTTTGCTTTTGGATATAACTCACTTATAGCTTTATCAATTATAAATAATAATCCTTTTCTATATATACGTATTCCATCTTTATCACTTATATCTATTAAAGTTAAATTACCATCTTCTTTTAATTGATAATCTAAACTTTTTACTTCATTATTAAATCTGGCAGCAATTGCTTTTGTTCTATTTATTTCATCACCTAAAATTTCACTTATTTTTGTTCCGTATTTTACATCTAAAAAATTTCCTTCATACTGTATTTGCATAATAATTCCTCCTCTTGCTTTACCTACTATGTTTATTATTTTATTACTTATTATTTTCAAAGTCAACACTAATTGTTTGCAATTGGAATGAGATTCTCAATTATGACTAGCTAAATGAATGGCTGAAATATGCACTTATAAAAGTTTACAATTTGCAATTATAAATTCCTGTTTATTTATCCATCATGTATCATTCTTACCAAGTAATTTTTCGACAATTTTGTTCTATACTTCTTGACATTAAAATATACTTATATTATTATATAGTTGTAAACCAAAAAACAAAGGAGGATTTTTTATGAGTAAGTTTTGTGAAAACTGCGGTGCAGAAATGGATGATAATGAAACAGTTTGCAAACATTGTGGACCTCAAGAAGAGGCTAAAGCTGAACCAGAAGTAACAGCTTCTGTAGAAGAAACAGCTACAAATAATACAACTGTTGAAAATAATACATCTTCTGCTAAATCAAATAATACTAAAAATATTGCTATAATTGGTGGTATAGCTGCTGCTGTTATAGTAATAATAGCAATTATTTGTTCTATTATTGGCGGAGGTTGGAAAAAACCTATAGACAATTATTTCAAAGGAATGGAAAAAGCTAATGCTAAAACATATTTAAAAGCATTTCCAAAATTCATGGATATGGATGATACAGTAGATGATGAGTATATGGAAGATATGATGGATTCTTTTGAAGATGAATATGGTGAAAAAATAAAAATCTCTTACAAAATAACAAAGAAAGAAAAAATCAAAAAAGATAGTTTAGAAAATGTAAAAAAATACATCAAGAAAAAATACGAAGAAGATGTAAAAGTTTCTGCAGGTTATGAAGTAAAAGTTAAAGCTACTATAAAAGGTAAAGAAGATGAGGATACAGATACACAAAAAATGTACATTTATAAAATTGATGGAAAATGGTATTATATGTCAATTTCACCTGATTCAGCTAAAAGTTATATAAAATAATTTAATAAAAAACACAGATTTAAAATCTGTGTTTTTTATTTATTGTGTTTGTGTCTACGCAATATAAAAATGATTTTGCATAACTCCACATCATCCTAATCAGTTTTCCACCAAGAACAAGTGCAGAAATTCCTAAGTGTTCTTTAATGTAGTTTTAATTATTATTTAATTTAACTTTTCCTTTAACCTAACTAGAGTATTAAGTGCATCAATTGGTGTAAGAGTATTAACATCAATCTTATCAAATTCACTAGCAACTTCTGCAAGCTTAAAATTAAACATATCAACTTGGCCAGCAACCACTTTCTTGTTTTCCTTTTCAATAACTTTATTATTTAAGATATTTTTTCTTTCCAAACCTTTTAAAATCTCATTTGCCTTTTTTGTAACATTTGTTGGAACTCCTGCTAATCTAGCAACATGTACACCATAACTTTCATCTGTACCACCATTTACAATTTTTCTTAAGAAAACTATATCTTCCCCTTTTTCTTTTACTGCTATTGAGTAATTTTTTACACCCTCAACTTTTTCTTCCAATTCAGTTAATTCATGATAATGTGTTGCAAATAAAGTTTTAGCACCACACTCTGTTTTATCTGCTATATATTCAGCAACTGCCCATGCTATTGAAAGTCCATCATATGTTGATGTTCCTCTTCCTATTTCATCTAAAATAACTAAACTATTTGCTGTAGCCTCTTTTAAAATTGTTGCAACTTCCATCATTTCAACCATAAATGTACTTTGCCCCATACTTAAATCATCTGATGCACCAACTCTTGTAAAAATTTTATCTACAACACCTATTTTAGCTGAACTTGCTGGTACATAACTACCTATTTGTGCCATTAGAGTTATTAATGCAACTTGTCTCATATATGTTGATTTACCAGCCATATTAGGCCCTGTAATTATTGCTAATCTATTATCATTTTTATCTAAATATGTGTCATTTGGAACAAATTCACCCGCTGAGCACATTTTTTCTATAACAGGATGACGTCCATCTTTTATATCTATTATTCCTGATTCATCAACCTCTGGTTTTACATAGTTCATATCTTCTGCAACAGTTGCAAATGATACCAAAACATCTAATGTGGCAACAATTGCTGATGTTTTTTGAATTCTTTGAATTTGATGTTCTATTTTTTCACGAATTTCTGTAAAAGCTTTATATTCTAAATTTATAACTTTTTCTTCAGCACCTAAAATTTGATTTTCCAAATTTTTAAGTTCTTCTGTTACATATCTTTCGCAATTAGTTAAAGTTTGTTTTCTAATATATCTATCTGGAACCATTGATAAATTTGATTTTGTAACTTCTATAAAATATCCAAATACTTTGTTAAAACCAACTTTTAAACCTTTTATTCCTGTTTCTTCTCTTTCTTTTGCCTCTAAATTTACTATCCATGTTTTTCCTTCTGTTGTAGCCTTTTTTAGAGTATCTATTTCTTCATCATATCCTAATTTTATTATTCCACCTTCTTTTACACTAATTGGTGGTTCTTCAACAATTGAGTTTTCTATTAATTCATATATATCTTGTAATGTATCTAATTCGTCATATAAGTCTTTTAATAAAGGTGATTCTGCTTTTGCTAAAATTTGTTTTATTTCTGGCAATTGTGCTACTGAATTTTTTAGTGAAATTAAATCTCTACCATTTGCATTTCCATAAGCTATTTTTCCTGCTAGTCTTTCAATATCATATACTTTTTTTAAGCTTTCTGTTATATCTCCTCTTAAAATCAGACTGTTTTTTAATTCTTTTACAGAATCTAATCTTTTATTAATTTGCTTTACATCTATTAATGGATCATTAATCCATCTTCTTAAAAGCCTTCCTCCCATTGATGTTGATGTTTTATCAAGCACCCATAAAAGAGTTCCTTTTTTAGATTTATCGCGCATTTTTTCAGTAAGTTCTAGGTTTCTTCTTGCATTAATATCAAGCGCCATGTATTTTGTTATACTGTAAATTTTTATTGTATTTATATGATCTAAATTTGTTTTTTGTGTTTCTGTTAGATATGTTAAAAGTGCATTTATTGCAGGAATTGAAAGTGAATTTTCATCTTCTTTTTTTATTTTATTTCCATTTTCATCTAGAACATTATACATATTGAATAATAACTCTGTTTCATCAACAAAATTCTCATCTTTCTCCAAAGAAACATATACATTAAATCTATCTTTAATTTTTGAAATATCAGATTTGGATTCGAACATCATAGTATTTACAATTATTTCTGATGGAGTATACCTAGAAATTTCATCTAATAATTTAGAAAAATTGTTATTTTCTTTAATTTCTGTTGCATAAAAATCACCTGTAGAAACATCACAAATAGCAATTCCATAATAAATTCCAGTTTTATATATAGACATTATATAATTATTTTTCTTTTCCTCTAACAAATTAGACTCAATAACAGTTCCAGGAGTTACAACTCTTATAACTTCCCTTTTAACCATTCCTTTAGCTTCTTTTGGATCTTCCATTTGCTCACAAATAGCAACTTTATATCCTTTAGAAATAAGTCTAGCAATGTAATTTTCTGCCGCATGAAAAGGCACCCCAGCCATTGGAGCTCTTTGAGGTTGACCACATTCCTTTCCTGTTAACGTAATTTCTAATTCTCTTGATACAGTAATTGCATCATCAAAAAACATTTCATAAAAATCGCCTAATCTATAAAATAAAATACAATCACTATATTCCTTTTTTGTATCTAAATAATGCTGCATCATTGGTGAATATTCTGCCATTTATAATTACCTCCTATAAGGAAAAGGGGACGTTTTTCTTTTCCTACTTTAATTACATAATTTGGAATTGTATAGAAAATTAAGTTGCTTTTTTCCACAATATATATTTTTTACACAATCTTCCCTTTTAAATACCACATATGTTCTGAAACAATTTTTAATTCTACAATATTTCCAATTAAATCTTTGCTTCCTTCAAAATTAACCACTTTATTACTATCAGTTCTACCAGTTAAAACATCTTGGTTAGTTTTACTACATCCCTCAACCAATACTTTTTGAACTGTTCCTATATATTTCTGATTATTTTCTTGAATTTGACTTTCAACTAAAGCTTTTAGCTTATCAAACCTTTTATGCTTAATTTCATCTGGAACTTGATTTTCCATTCTATCTCCTGGTGTTCCAACTCTTCTTGAATATATGAACATATACACCTGTTCAAAATGAATTTGTTTTACAACATCTAAAGTATCTTCAAAATCTTCCTCAGTTTCGCCTGGGAAACCTACTATAATATCTGTTGAAAATACTATTTCAGGTATTATTTCTTTCATTTTTTTAGCAAGTTTTACATATTGCTCTTTAGTATATTTTCTATTCATAGCCTTAAGCACTTTAGTACTTCCAGATTGAAGAGGTAAATGTATTATTTTGCACACTTTATCACAATCTCTAATTGCTTCAATTACATCATCTGTAAAATCCTTTGGATGTGGTGAAACAAAACGAATTCTTTCTATTCCCTGAATTTTATTTACTTCTCTTAATAAATCAGCAAAACTCTTTACATCACTTTCAAAATCTACATTTCCACTTTTCAAATATGAATTAACATTTTGTCCAAGCAATGTAATTTCTTTATAACCTTGTTTTGCAAGTGATTTAACTTCATTTAAAATATCTTCTGGATTTCTACTTCTCTCACGTCCACGAACATATGGAACTATACAATAACTACAAAAATTATTACATCCATTCATTATAGTTACAGAAGCCTTAATATTATCATTTCTGCTAATAGGCAAACCTTCAATTACTTCCCCATCTATATCCAAAACATCTTCAATTCTTTTATTTTCAAAGATTTTAGTATATAAATCTTTTGGAAATTGATGTAATGTATGAGTTCCAAAAACAATGTCGAAAAATGGATAGCTTTGTTTTAATTTATCCACTATATGTTTCTCTTGCATCATACAACCACCTATAGCTATAATTGTACCACGTTTTTCTTTTATTTTCTTAACCTCACCAAGTTTTCCAAACAACCTATCTTCAGCATTTTCTCTAACACAGCATGTATTAAAAACCACTAAATCAGACTCTTCTAGCTTATCTGTTTTATCATAACCCATCTCTTCTATCATACCACATAATTTCTCAGAATCGTTTTCATTTAATTGACATCCCATTGTTAAAATTAAATATTTTAAATTTTTTCCTTCATTAATTTGTTTTACTTTTTGTATATATTCCAATTCTTGTTTTATATCTAAACTCACTTTTATTTCTCCTTACATATTTTTACTTTCATTTACATATTTTACTATATTTGTAGCTTTTTTTCAAGAGATTTTTTTATTGGGGACGTTTGTTGTTGGACATTTTTGTCCTACTTGGGACAGTTGTCGTAGTGGGTGTCATAGTGGGGACATTTATTATTGGACATTTTTGTCCTGTTTGGGACAGATATGTCCAACAACAAACGTCCCCATCATGACAAAATTGACTTTTCCCTCATTTTATTTTATAATACCTATAACATAAAATACCACCCCAAGCGAAAGGAGTTCAAAATGGGAAACGCCGAAATACGAGAACCAATCCAAAAACGTTCTATAGAAAAAAAGGAAAAAATAATACAAGCTGGTTTTGGTTTAATATGTCAAAAAGGCTATTACAACACAACCACTTCTGAAATAGCAAAATCTGCTGGAGTTTCAATAGGCATACTTTACCAATACTTCAAAGATAAACACGATATTTTGATAGACGGATTTAAGTTATATTCTAACTCAATATTCTTTCCAATGCTTCAAATTACTGATAAAAATAGGAATTTAACTATAACTAACTCAAATATTCCTTGCGTTTTAAAAGACATGGTAAACAAATTCATAAGAAACCACAAAATTTCTCAAACAGCACATGAAGAAATTATTGCAATGATTCACTCAGATAAAGAAGTTGCAGAAATATACCATAATTCCGAAATGGAAATGACAAATAAAATTGTTCAACTTTTATTAGAAAGTGGAATAAAAGTTGATAATATAAATGAAAAAGTTCATGTAGCAATTGGAATGATTGATAATTTATGTCATGAAATTGTTTATCATAAACACAAACAACTAGATTATGATAAAATGATAGATATTGTAATATCTTCTATATGTAACATGATTATCTAAATATTACAATAAATATTTATTATGTATTTATTATATGTTTTTATTTAATTCTATATTTCATATATCTTGTCTTGAAAACAATCTTAATAAAAAATAAATGTACTTTTACAAAGTACATTTATTTTTTATATTATTACTCATTTGCCTTCAAACTTGAAACCATATCTATGCTTTTAACTTTTCTAGAAAGCCATTTGTTTACTAAAATAGCCACTACATAACTTCCCACTATTGCAAATAAATATGACACTATACTTACTTCAGCATTAAAATCATAATTTTCGCCTAAGGCAGAACCAAATATATAACTAATCATAGAAAATCCTAGTGGTAATCCTAAAATAATTCCAGTAACAGCAAGCCAAATGTTCTGTTTTACAAATATATTTTTTATTTGTTTATCTTTAAATCCTAGTACTTTCAAAGTTGCAAATTGATATTGTTTTTCTGAAAAAGATAGTGTTCCTAAGTTGTAAATTATAACAAAACTTAAAACTGCTGAAACTACAATTAATAATACAACCATTGTTTTCATTACTCCCAACATACTTTCCATACCGCTTCTAATATTTCCTACACTTTGTATTTTGTCTACTCCTGATATTTCATTCACTTCAGATAAGTCTTTATTAGTATAAACAGCATCTGGTTTATAGTTTAAACCTAATGATTCATAATAACTTCTTGTTGCATTAATTTGCTGATTTTGTGGGTCTCTGTTTAATCCAACAATTTTGCTGGTATACCAATTATTATCTCCAAATGCATGCCATGTAATCTCATCACCTATTTTTAAACTATATTTATCTGATAATTTTTCAGTTATATATATACCATCATCAGATAAATTTATATAATCTTTATTATGATTAGTGTATTTAACATATTCTTTAGCCTCATTAATTACAATAACATTTGTTTCTTTTTTATCACCATTCTTTAACTCAATTTCTAAAGTTTGTGTTGTAGCATTTCCATATTTTTGTGTTATCTCTTCATATTGTTCTTCTAAATAATTGTTTTGTAATGATAATTTGTATTTAAAGTTATTTATTTTTTCAAATTCCCAATCTAAGTATGAATTCATTGTATCTAACTTTGTTTTTTTACAAATCTATTCATTGTAGTTACCACTGATAATAATGCAATAAATAAAAATAAAAATGTGAATACTCCTGAATATGTATCGCCTTCTTCAACTTCTGAATTATATACTTCAACAGATAGGCTTGAATCTCTGTTAGTTACTGCAATTGCAGATTTTATAGTATTTTCAATATCTACTGTTGTTTGATTGATTTTTTCTATATCATCTACATCAACTATTATTGAATTAAATACATAATAATCTTCTAAATTAAAATTTGGAATCATATTTTCTATCATTTCATTTGTTATATTTTGTTCTGAAATCATAGAATTTTCTGATATAATTTTTGATTTTAGCTCATTATAAATATATTCTTTAGGAAAACTACTTATAGATAAATATATAAATCCATAATCATTATGTGTTGGAAATATTTCTGTGCTATCTTTTACAAAATAAACATGATCAGGCGTATTTACAATTCCAACTACCTTTTGAGTGATTTTATAATTTTTATATTTTACAGAAATTTCATCTCCAACTTTAATTCCTAAACTTTTTGCTAAATAGCTATCAAACCAAATTCCTTCTTTATTTTTTTCAAAGTTTTCTCCTTCAACAACATACATTTTAGATATATTATTGGTCTCTATAAAATTTGTTTCTACTATTACATTTTTATGTTCTTCTAATTCCATATTTAATGTTAAAATTCTTTCAGCATCTTTTACATTCTTGATATTTTTAATATCTTCTAAATCTTGTTTTGTAAAATTCTCTCCTGAAACCCAAAGATCTTGCAAATTATTTTTTTCATAATAATCATTAGCACTCTTTTCCATTCCATCCATATATGCATGTATTCCTGTAAAAACAAATACTCCTAAAAATACCATTATAAATATGTTTATAAATTGAGATTTATTTATTTTAATTTCTCTTAGACATTTTTTTAATAACATTTTACCACTTCACCTCATCAATCTCTTTTGGATTTTGGTTTGTAGTTACACTTTCTATTGTTCCATTTTTTACTCTTATTACTGTATCTGCAACTTCTGCAAATAAGCTGTTATGTGTTACTATTATTACAGTATTTGCTCCATTATTTCCATCACCAAACTACTATTATGATAATTGTGCAATATCACCCAAAAATTCAAGATATTCTTTGGTAACTATGTTTTAATACAAAAAAAAATAGCCATATTGACTATCTTTTTTTGAATTATGCAATTCCGAATTTTTTCTTAAATTTATCTGCTCTACCACCTGTTGTTTCTCTTTTTAAGTTACCTGTCCAGTATGGATGACATTTTGAACAAACATCAATTTTCATTTCTGATTTTGTAGAGTTTGTTTTAATAACATTACCACATGCACATATGATTTCTGATTCTGTATAGTTTGGATGTAATCCTTCTTTCATTTTGTATTCACCTCTTCCTCAAAAAATAAAATATACCGTTTAATATATTATCATAATTTAAATTATTTTTCAATAGATTTTTAATTAATTTTCTTTATTTTTAGTTTAGTTTCATATTTACTCTAAATTTTCTTGCATATTATTTATATATTTCTTGCATATTAACTTGAATATTTCTTGCACATTTATTTAGATATTACTTATTTTTTAGTATTCCCGCATCTTGTTGATTTTGAATATATTGTGCTGATGATAGTAATTCGTCTTCTAGTGACATATTTTTTACTAATTTTGTTATAACATTAAATAAGCAAGCTATGATTAATATGAACATTAATAATTTTTTCCATATTTTGGCTAACATAAAACTATCCTCCTTCAAACAATATACTATTATTATACTACATTTTTGAATTTTGTCAACCTGCGCATACAATATGTCATATAACATATGATTGCATAAACCTATTATAGCAAACTGAACACATAATTTTGAATAGTACACTCAATTACAATATTCTATATGTTTAACACATAATAGCAACACCCCTCTAATATGTTAATAATTACTTTGTAAAATCCCATGGTGCCTCTTTATCGAAAGGATTCTTTCTACTAAATGTTGCAGATTCATCTATATGTTCAAATAATTTATTAATACCTTTTCTAACGCCACTATGTCCTGTACATACAAGAATAATATTTTTGTTTTTTACGGTTTCTTTAAGTTTATGTAATGATTTTTTATTCATATCAGGATATTGTGTAAAAAAGTCAAAAAAGCTATAGCCACCTTTATTATTAACTGCAAGGCAGTCCCCTGTAATAAGTATTTCGTCATCTATCAAATAACACATATGCCCTAATGTATGTCCTGGTATTGAAATAGCTTCTATTTTTATATTATTTATATAAAAACATTCTTTATCATCAATTAATTTATAACCTTCATTTAATTCTACACAATTTTTTAATTTAATCCCCAGTTTAACCATTCTATATTGTGTTTTTAAAATATATTTTTCTTCTTCTTTACCTAAATAAATTTGTGCATTTGGAAATATATTTTTACCTTTTGCATCAACTCCTCCTGCATGGTCAACATCAGCATGTGTTAAAAAAACATAATTTATATCATTTGGATTAATATTAATTTTTTTAAATTCATCTTTTATTCCTTTAAAATTTAAATGTCCTGCATCAAAAGCAATTGTTGTATTATCTTTTGTGTAAAAATACATATTAACATCATTTTCTCTAATACATGATATTCCATTTCCAACAATTCCTGTATTTGTTGGATTACAGTATTTCTTTCCTTTCATAATATATTTTTTTATATGATCATCAAAAAAATATAATAATCTCATAATTTATTTCTCCTTTTAATTATAATTATTGAGTATTTTTTTATTTAATAATAGCACTTATTAGTATAAGTAATCCGATTAGAAATATAAAAATAGTTTACATATTTATTTTGTAAAACGTTAATTAAATTTTTAATGCTACTATATTTTTCAAATATCCTCTTTATATGTGAATAATTATTCATATTTTATATTATACTATTTTTGTGCAGATGTCAATATAATATGAATTTTTTTTCATATTTAGTATGACATTACTTTTTATATTTTTTTGATACTAAAATATTATCTCACTTTTAAATTATTATTGTTTTATGTAAGCATGATTATATTAGTATCTGAAAAATATATCCTATTCCAACCATAAAAAAATTACTCATTCCATGCATAATTGCAGGATAAACAATACTTTTTGATTTTGTATATGCAATTCCATATACTAGTCCTAGTATAAAAGCATATATCAGTTGAAATACATTAAAAGAGCAGGATATAGGATTAAATGTCCAAGTTATATGTGCAAGTGAAAATAAAATTGCAGCTGTTATAATCTCAAATTTTTGATTTTTTCTTTTTTTCTCACATAAAACCCTCTCTAAAATATTGATTGGCAATGCCCTAAATAAGATTTCTTCAGATGTTCCAGACAAAAATAGTTGGAATCCTAATGTTCCAAGAACATTAACCATATTTAATTCATATTCAGATGGTGATATACTATTTGTTTTACATCCAATTAAATATGATATAATCACATATATAAAAATGATCACACTGAAAACAATTGTATACTTTACGCCAACGCTATTAATTTTCGGTTTTAAATTAAATTTTATATTTTTTGTTTTTCCAATAATAAAAATAAGCAATAACGCAACTAACATTTGAATAATATGATGAACTGCTATTTTCATAAACACATTATCTTTATCAATCGCTGTATAATTGAATAAACTAGCTACAATTGAACCCAAATTACTTGCAAAAAACTGAATGACGAATAATATTATTACTGTAAAAAACAAATTTATTATTATTTTTTTATCTTTCATACATAACTCCTCTATAGATTACTATTAGTTTTCCAAATAATATTGCAGTCATGATGTATGATAATTTTTCTCCCAAAGAATCCGCTAAAAAATATTTAGCAAATCCTCTAAAATATAATTCCTTTAAACATCCACAAACAATACTTAATGAAAATATCCCTAAAATTTGTATTATAGTTTTTTCCATCATTTGCAGTTATTCGAATTTTTCGAATAACTGCTTCTTCTTTTAACTCGCCTGATTTAAATATTTCTTTTAAGTGATAGTTTATTGTGTTCACTTCAATTAACTACCAGCTAATTTTAATTATTATTTTTTATTTACTAATGAAACATATAATATAGATTCTTTCCAAAATCATGAAATATACTATTCCATTTATCAAATATTGCACAAATAAATACAACAAATATAATTACGATAACAATATTCTTTATTTTTTTCCACATTTGTTCACCTTTAAATTGTTCGTTTGCTAACAACTCATTTAATTTTGATAATTCAATAGATATATTATCAATAGCATTTGGTTTCTCTGTTTCAATATTTTTCCCAAGTAAATCACTTACAGATACTTGCAATACTTCAGCAAGTTGTACAAGCATTTCTGCATCTGGAACAGATAATCCTTTTTCCCATTTTGAAATTGTCTGTCTAACAACATTTAGTCTTACCTAAAGTTGTTCTTGAGAAAATCCTTTTGAGATTCTTATTTTTTTAGATTTTGTTGAAACATATTTAAATTCTCCTTTCTTGCCTCTAATAATTTAATTGTATCAAAAGCAAGCCGTTGCTACAAGCAATGTATTTTAACATATCAATCAAACGCAGTTATTTCAGCATTTTCATTTACTCACTAAATTTACCAACCTTTTATATAACATATCAATACTAATATCCACATTATTAAATTTACAATATTTGAAACTACATAATATCCAAATAAAATACTAAAAATAGTTGTTATTATCATTACTATTGAAATCACAGTTAATGCTTTACTACCTTTTATTTTATTAAATAATTTTTTAAACATATAATTACACATCTTTTCTATTTAATAAATTATTATTTTTCCAACTAATTATTAAATCGACATGTAATTTGCATTTATTTTTGATATTTCTCTGGCATTATCTTAATATCTCTAATCATATCACCATTTACAAGTCTACTTGTATTTTTCTCTGAAATCTTTATCCAATTTCCTTCTACAGATATTATTTTACCTGTAATTTCAAAAGACCCATTAAACAATGTAATTGCACATACTTTTCCTATAAAATCTTTCATTAATTCTGTTGGCATTTTCCTTTTCTCTCCTTTCTTTTTTCTGTTTATTACTCCTAAATAAAATTTATTTCTTCGCGGTATTATTATACAAAATAAAAGTATAATAAACCAAATCCACCAATAACTAATCTCTATCACCTCCATATTTATCACAAAAAACTACTATTTTTAACAAACCGCTAATTTGTTATTATCTATATCATTGAAATAATTGTCATAATAACAGTCATTCCATTTCCTAATAAATTCCCGATAAAATGTGCTGTCATTGGTACATATATATTTTTAGTATTAATATATGAAACACTTAATGGTAAAGCCCAAATCATAGTTAAAAATATTCCCCATATTGTTAATGAATGTTCCAAAGCGTATAAAAACATTCCTAATATAGTTGTAATTAAAAGTATTCCTTTACTTTTAAAAGAAATTATACTTTTTCTATAAAATGTTTCTTCAACCACAGCGGGTAATGGTATTGTAGATATTGCAAATATTATTAACTTTAACCAACTATCTCTTTTTAATCCAATTGTTCCTGTATTATAATTAGAAAATACATTTTCTAAAATTGTTGTTATTATAAATGCTAACATAAAAAGTAGTGCTGTAATTATTACTTGTTTCCAAAATTTTTTTCCACTTTTTATATTATTTAACCATTCTTTAAATGAAAACTCTTTTTTTATATAAAAATATATTAATAGAAACATATAAAAAAGAAAGTTAGTATAGATAAAATATTCCTTTGGTATAATAAAACAAGACACTACAAATATTATTTCTATTATAATTGGTATTATATTTAATTTGATATATTTATTCATTATTTTGCTCTCCAATCTTTTCAACAAATTCAGTAAAATATTTATTATCTTTTATTTCTAATATTGTTGCTAAATTATTATTCTTTAATTCTACTACATCAAATACTTTTATTTGCATCTTCCTTCCTCATAGTTTAGTAGACAAGTGCCTCACGACACTAGCCCCTATACAGAACCGTACGTGCAGTTTTCCCGCATACGGCTCCTCATAATAACATTTACTTCCAATCGAATAAACTTATATAGATTTTAGGATATGGTAATTTATATACCTTTAACATCTCCTTGAAACCTTCTACTGTATAGCTTTTCTTATGACTTCTTCTATTTAAGATTTTGTATAGAAAATCTATCGTTCTTTGTCTAAAACAACTTATCATTCTGCCATTGTGTGAAATTCCATAATAGCGATAATGTCCAATTAGCTTAATCTTTACTTGTTCCATTAGGTCACTTACTTTTATATCTCTATTTTGATATAACCACACTTTCATAGCTTTTACTTTTTGTCTAAATTTCTTCTTGCTTGTCTTTAATTTAACACTAAATTTTCCACTTCTGCTTTTGCTACAATAGAATGTAAATCCTAAGAAATCAAATGTTTCTGGCTTTCTTTCTCCTCTTGCTTTCCTGTTTCCTTCTGCATATCTTCCAAATTCTAATAATCTACTTTTGCTTTCTTCTAGTTCTAGTCCAAATTTACTCATTCTCTTCTTTAATGCTTCATAATATGCCTCTGCTTCATATTTATATTGAAAACCTGCAATAAAATCATCTGCATAGACAACTAGAAATGTATCTCCTTTTGCCCTCTTTTGTACAATTTCTTTATACCATAATACTAATACAAAGTGCATATATATATTTGCTAATACTGGGCTTATTATATTTCCTTGTGCTGAACCTTCTTCTGTTGCCACATATTTGCCTTTGTCCATTATTCCTGCTTTCAAGTATTTCTTAATTAGTCCTATTATGTTTGGGTCTTTGATGTTATATTCCAAGAACTTAATCATCCAGTTATGGTCTATATGGTCGAAGAAACCGTTTAATATCTGCGTCTACAATGTAGTTTATTTTATTTTCCATTATCTTATGATGCACATATTTTATTGCATTGTGACAACTTCTATTAGGTCTAAATCCATACATATTGTCTTGAAATTTTGGTTCATATATTGCCTCTAGTATTTTCTTTAATGCTAATTGTACTATTTTGTCCTCATATATTGATATTCCTAGTGGTCTCATTTTACCGTTTCCCTTTGGTATATATACCCTAAGAGATGGTGCTGGTTTATATGCTTTATTCTTTAATCTTATTACTAAGTCTTTAATATTCTCGTTCAAGTTTTCTGCATATTCTTTCTTACTAATATTGTCTATTCCTACTGCTTTACTACCATCTAGCTCCTTATGACATTGTTTAAGTAGTTCTTCATTAATTAAATGATATAGCGATGTAAATATTGGTCGCTGTTCGTTCTTTGATTTGTCTGCTATTCTTTCTAATTTTGTTTCCATTATTCCTCCTGTCCCTGAGTACAGATAATGTTTCCTCAAAAAGACCGTTATTATGTAAGTCCCTTCGCTCCATTTCCATTACAGAAACTTCATCACTACTACGAACTTATCCGACTGCCTAATATTTATTTGACATTCTCCGTTTTATTGTTGTTTGCCATACTTGTATTGCTACAAGAAATACTAGGCTCTCCCCAGTTGACAAGCAATCTCTATGTGAAACATGATTGGCACTATTGACCCCGTGAAAGTTCAAATACTCTTACCATAACGATTATTTGAATATTGCATTCTGCAACAATTAATACATCTGCCTTTCAATTTAAGACAACATTTCGGAGCTGAACTGCCTTTTAACCCTGCTTCCTTGCTGTCTACGCTTTACTTGCAATATTACTATTACAAGCACAAGACTCGCTACTAGTTGGTTGGTTAGACCTTCACTAGACAAGATTTCCACTTGTTAGATTACTTACCCTTAGCTGGGCGCACAATTGTAATTTGTTATTTAATCGGAATATAGATCTCAATAACAGAATCTTCTCTATTCCAATGAAATTTATAATCATATTTTTCAAAATAAACAAATTGCCTATTTTCTACTAAAATATTATTTTTAGGTATTATTTCTTTATAAACATAATTGATAGTATCTTTTAGTTTATTCATATTACCAATATGTTCTACCCTTAAATATTTACTTTTCAAAATTATCTTTTCTGTAAAATCATTTGGTACAAAATCTTTTTTAGGAATAGATATATAATAAAATATCTTATTTTCTATTTTTTCAATAAAAGCATATTTACACCAATTACTTCCTAAATATAACTTATTATTTCTTAATTTACTATTAAATATTTTCCAATGGTTTTGTGCTAATTTTACATTATTACTTAATGATTTTGATAATTCATACCTTATTCCTATTACATTAAATTCTTCTAATTCTATTATTTGATAATCCATCTATTTTACCTCTTTAATTTGTGTGCTGTTATAATTGTATAACTATATGAATTGATTGTTATTTTTATATTATCAATTTCACAATACCAATTTTTACCCTGTTTATAGATGTTACAATTTTTATCTAAAACTTTATTCTTACAATACTCAACAACATCATCAGTATCTAATTTAAGATTTTTCTTAATTCTATCAATACCCATTTCGGTAGTGTGAACTTTATCTATATTATTAAATAATACTTGTTTATCTTCCATAAATATCTCCTCTACAAATTACTATTTGATGAAATCATTATAGCATAAATTTAATTTTTTTAACATCTTTCTGGAGAATTTTTATCAGGAAATTTATCTTGCTTTTCTTCTTTTTCATCTCCCAACATTTCATGTTCATTTTCATTTATTTTTAATTCTGCATTTATTTCTTCTAGTTTTCGTAACTTTTCTTGTAATTCTTGTTCTTTAGGAAATTCCTTTTGAGATTCTTGTTTTGCATTTTCTAATTGAAAATATGTATTATCTAATAATTCTCTTTCGTGAGGAATATCTTTTGCAATATTATCTAAACAATTATTTATTCTTGTTATATTTCCGTTTATATCTGTTCCTAAATCAATAGAATAGCTAAATTTATTTTTTAGTTTTAATCTAATATTTCTAGTTATTGAATCAAAACTCATCTCCATTGTAAATCCTCTATATTCTCCTATTTCTCGTGTTTCCATACTTTTTAAATCTTGAATACTCTCTAATAGTTTCTTTCCAGCCTCTTGTTTTTCAGTATAAGTTATTCCATTTATTTTCATAGGAGAAAATCCATCTGCATTAGGTTTAGTATATTCTTGTAATTTAATTGTATCTTCTTCCATTGCTCCAATTTTATTATTAAGTCTTGCTATTTCTTCTGGAAAGTATTTTATAATCTTATCTTGCAATGAATATTTTTGATTCATAAATTCTTGTTTTAATAATTTCAATTTTGCAACATCAGTATCTAACGATGTCTTTTCTAATATTTTAGGATTTCCTGTTGCTAATGCTTTTATTTCTCCATAAGTTAATGCTTTGTCATCAATATCTTCCATTGTTCTTGCAGGTGTTTTTGATGTCATTATTTGAGAAATGAATTTTTGCTTTTGCTCTACTAATTGATACATATAACTATCAAATGTCTTTTCAGTAACATAAGAATATACATATACTTTTTTGTTTTCATTCCCCTGTCTAATCATTCTTCCATTTCGTTGAGTCAAATCAGAAGGTTTCCATGCACAATCTAAATGATGAGTTGCTATTAACTTATCTTGAACATTAGTACCTGCACCCATTTTTTGAGTTGAACCAATTAACACTCTAACTTGTCCTTTTCTTACTTTGCTAAATAATTCTTTCTTTTTTACTTCATTGTCTGCCTCATGAATAAAAGCTATTTCATCAGGTGGAATACCTTTTTGAATTAGCTTTTTCTTTAACTCATTATATACATCTGTAAATTCTTCTTTTTCATATCCTTTCAAGTCTTTTGGAGTTGATAAATCACAGAATACAAGTTGTGTTGATTTTTTATCACTATTTTCATCCCATATTCTATAAATATTTTCAGAGCAAGAATTTACTTTGCTACTTTCCGAATCTGGTAATAAAGGATTCATAAGTCTTTGGTCTAGTGCAAGTTTTCTCCCCTCATTTGTAATTTTAAGCATATTATCTTCTGTTGCATCAACTGTTCCTGACCTTATTTTCTCTGCTCTTTCTCCTAAAGCCTTTACCATTTCTTGTTGTATTTCACTAGGTTTTACTACTACATTTATATTTTCAAATTCTGGTGTTGGCAAATTTAATGTTTCAGCAGTTTGAATATCTGCTACTTCTTTAAACATAGACATTAGCTCTGGTAAATTGTGAAATTTTGCAAATCTTGTTTTTGCTCTGTATCCTGTACCCTCTGGTGCAAGTTCTATTGCTGTTACTGTTTCTCCAAATGTACTTGCCCAATTATCAAAATGCTCTAAACTATTTTCTTTTAGTCCTGCATATTGTAAATATCTCTGCATTGTATAAAGTTCTGCCATTGAATTACTTACTGGTGTTCCAGTAGCAAATACAGAACCTTTGCCTCCTGTAATTTCATCTAAATATCTACATTTCATAAAAAGGTCGGAAGATTTTTGTGCTTCAGTTTGTGCTATTCCACCTACATTACGCATTTTCGTATATAAAAACAAATTCTTATAATTATGAGCTTCATCAACAAATAATTTATCTACACCTAATTCTTCAAATGTTACAACATCATCTTTTCTTTCTTCCTTATGTAATTTCTCTAATCTAGTTTCTAATGATTTTCTTGTTTTCTCCATTTGTTTAATAGTATAGTTTTCTCCTCTGTTTGATTTTTCAGAGGCAATTCCTTTTGTAATATCACTTATTTGTTCTTCTAATAATGCAATTTGTCTTTCTATTGACATTGGTATTCTTTCAAATTGTGAATGTCCAATAATTACTGCATCAAATTCTCCTGTTGCTATCCTACTACAAAATTTCTTTCTATTTTTGGTTTCAAAGTCTTTTTTAGTAGCAACTAAAATATTGGCACTTGGATAAAGTTGCAAAAACTCACTTGCAAACTGCTCTATAATATGATTTGGAACTACAAATAAAGACTTATTACATAAGCCTAAACGCTTACTTTCCATTGCAGCTGCGACCATCTCAAAAGTCTTTCCTGCACCTACTTCATGTGCTAATAATGTGTTATTACCATATAAAACATGTGCTACTGCATTAAGTTGATGTGTTCTTAATTTTATCTCTGGATTCATTCCTACAAACCCTATATGAGAGCCATCATATTCTCTTGGTCTTATGCAATTAAATTTATCATTATAAAGTCTTACTAAATGATTTCTTCTTTCTGGATCTTCCCATACCCAATTTAAGAATGCTTCTTTTATTGCGTCTTGTTTACTACAAGCTATTGCAGTTTCTTTTCTGTTTAATACTCTTTGTTTTCTGCCCTCATCATCTATAAATGTATCAAATATTTTTACATCTTTTAGATTAAGTGTCTGTTCTATTATTTTATATGCATTTATTCTTGATGTACCATAAGTTGTATATGCTTTTACATTGTTTCTATCATTACTTTTTCCATCAATATACCATTCAGCAGTTATATTAGAATATTTAACATGAATATCCCATCTGTTATAACTTGGTGTATCTAATAATTCAAAAATAAACTTTCTAATAATCTCTGGTGGTATCCATGTTGAGCCTAACTTAATTCCAATTTCACTTGCAGTAAGGTCTTTTGGAATAACCTCTTTTAATTTTTCAACATTTATATTAAAACTAGAATCTTCTTTTGCAAATTGTTCTGCAACTTTTAGTTTTTCTCTAACATTACCAGATAAATATTCATCAGCAGTTACCCAATTATCAGAATTTTCATAATCAGGTACTCTAAAAATAACACCCTCTAAACTACTTATTATTTCTTCTTTATCTATATTGCATAATTGTCCCATATAGTCTAAATCGACTTTTGCTTTATCTTGTATAGATAAAATTAGTGCTTCATCTGGAGTATCTACTTGTAATACTTTCTTTTTAGCCTTTATAGTTCTCTTACTAAATATATCAGCTTTTCCTACAAATTTACCCTCTCCATCTATTTTTTCAAGTGAGCATAATAAGAAATAACTACTATCATTAGAAAATGCTGTTTCATTTGCTCTTGAATTTATTAAGCCATATTCTTTTGTAAATCTATCATATAATTCATTTAATTTTGCTTGTGCAATATGAATTTCCTCATCTGAATAATCTTCCATTTGAAAATCAATTAATTCTCTTACCTGTTCTCTTAACAAAATTAAACCTTTTATTCTATTTTGTGCCGTTAAAGGTAACTCATCTTGTAATATCATTTTTGAATTTTCTCTAAAATACAATTTATCATTTACTATTGCATAAGAATAATTCTTAACAGTTGGAATTGCAGGTATTGATGTGTCTTCTTGTTCAATTTCATTTTCAATACTATTATTCTGTAATTCTCCATGTATATTAGTTATCGCATAATTTAATTGTTCTTCTAAATTTGTGTCTTCTTCTGCTTTACAAGTTGAATCATAGCCATAAGCAGTAGATACCATTTCCATTTTTCCTAATATCATATTTGGATTATCTACAAAATATTTATTCATTGTAATATTGTTTTCATCTCTATCAAGATATACCCAATCTGGCATTATATCGGTAAAATTTTCTCTTTTTTGTAAGAAGATAATATCTGATGTTACTTTTGTTCCTGCATTCTTTGTAAAAGTATTATCTGGTAATCTAATAGCACCTAAAAGGTCTGCTCTTTGTGCTAAATACTTTCTAACCTCTGGACTTGCTTTATCCATTGTTCCTTTTGAAGTAATAAATGCAATTACTCCTCCTGGTCTAACTTTATCTAAAGTTTTAGCAAAGAAATAATCGTGTATTAGAAAATTATTTTTATCATATCTTTTATCATTAACTTTGAAATCTCCAAATGGTACATTTCCTATCGCTATATCAAAAAAAGAGTCTGGTAAATCTGCTTTTTCATATCCCTGAACTTTAATATTTGCTTTTGGATATAATTGTTTTGCTATCTTACCACTTATAGAATCAAGTTCTATTCCATATAGTTTTGAACTTTGCATTTCTTGTGGCAACATTCCTAAAAAATTACCTGTGCCACAACTTGGTTCAAGAATATTTGCTTGTTCAACACCCATGCTTTTTAGAGTGTCATATATTGCATTTATAACTACTGGTGGTGTATAAAAAGCAGTTAAAGTAGAAGCTCTTGCAGACTTATATTCTTCATCTGTAAGAATTTCTTTTAATTCGTTATATTCTTCACTCCAATTATCTTTACTTTCATCAAACACATCTGGAAGTCCACCCCAACCGACATATTTCGACAAAATATTCTGTTCTTCTGAATTTGCTAATCTATTTTCATCTTCTAATTTATGCAAAAGTTTTATTGCATCAATATTTCTTCTTACTTTTTCTTTTGGTGTACCTTCTCCTAATAATTTATCATCAATGTGATAATTAATCTTTTCTTGTTTAGGTTTTGGTTCTACTATTTCCTGTTTATTAGTAGTAATTTCTTTTTCAAAGTTTTTTTCATTACTATGATAAAGTGAAACTGCTCGTAAATAACTTTCATTTCTCATAATTGGATAATGTGCAGTTTCTAACATTGTTTGGTCTAATAAAACAATTTCATCTAATTCTTTGTTAATAGCCTCAACTCTATATTTTCTATCACTTTCTAAATAAATAATTTGTCCTATTTTAAATTGTGTTTTTGTATCTTCGCTTAATTCTTTTACTGCACTAATAGCATTAGCAACTATTTGGGTTTCAACTCTATCAGCAATATCTTTTAGTTCTGCTTCTTGCTCTAAATTATCAATAAATTCTTGACTAACTTCTTCTAGGCTTGTATCTGCTAATTCTGTAATATCAGTAAACTCTGCTAAATCTTTTCTTATATCATCTAAAGTCTTTTTGTCTTGATTTTCTGAATATTCTAAAAGTCCACCATCAATTTCTGTTCCCCTGTTGTCATATATTGCATAATAATATCCCTCATCATTTGTATGAAAATGAAAATAATTTCCATTATTCAACTTATAATTTTTTTCAATATTTATACTAGATATATCTATAAAATCATTTGTGTTTTCTTTTAATCCTCTATCTAGCATCCATTTTTCTTTTTCATAGTCATTTTCTAGCCATTCTTGATATTTTATTTTTTCTTCATCATTAAAATATCTATCTAATCTAATAATTTCTTTAAGCCTTTGTTCAACATTACTCCAATTTATTAGTAGCTCTACTCTATCATCTTTATAGCCTTTATATAACTTTATTCCTTTGCTATCATGCTCTTGTCCAAAATCTGCACCAGAATATGCAGAACTTGAACCTCCTATTCCATATTCATGTTTTAGAAATATTATATTTTCTTTTGCTGATAAACTTCTTTTAAATTGTTCATAAATTCTATATTTGCTATGTGAAAAATTACTGCCCTCAATAAGTGTTTTATCTATCATTTCTTGAGTAAAAGAAAAAGCAGGAGTATTTTCTACTTCTGCTTGTGCTTGAATATTATTTATTTGTGTATCTACACTTGGCAACTCTTTAATTGGTGGTACATAAGTATCTTCAAAAAGATTTAATTGTAAATTAGCTCTGACATTATCATTTCTTCTGCTTGGTTCTTTATTGAGTTCATTGCTTGTACCCAACTCATTTGATTCTCTCTTTTCATTTCCTCTGTTATTTGGTTCTTCTCTGCTAGACTTGTTATTATCTGTTTCATTCTCTTTTGAGCTGTTTGTTCTATTTCTCCTAAATGTTCTTCCATCTTGCCATCTAACATTAATTCCTCGTATAACCCTCTTTTGTGTTCTTTTAGGAATTTCTCCCTCATTCTTGAGAATCTCCCCTGTGCCATTTTCTTCGTTTTTGGTAATGCTACTTGTGGTATTTGGTAATCTCCCATTTGATTGTATGTTAATTCTATCATAATCATTTCTCCCTTCATTATTTTTTTCTTCATTATTATGATAATTTATTTTTTCATTATTAACAAATGTACGATTTGTTAATTTATAATTTTTTTCATAATTTATAACACTAGAATAGATTTCTCTTAATTCTTGTTCTGCAATATCACTTATTGCTGCACCTAATCTTGAAACAACTCTTTTATTATTAAAACTACTAATCATTTCAAAATCCGATACATTAAAATGTTCTGTTGGATCAATGCCACATCTTTTCATTGCCATATATGATATTGATTTTGCAAGTAATACAATAAAGTTTCCCTCTAAATCTATATCTTGCATTCCCTCTAATAAGCTACCATCTAAAACTTCTTTTAAATCAACTAAATAATCTTGATAATTATCTTCAACTAAATTTATAGATGCTGAATATATTGCTTCTGCTAAATTAGATTTAACTTCTAAATTTCCAAAACTATTTTCTAGTGTTTCTATAATTCCATTTTCATAAGAAGGTTTTATTTCCCATAACTTAAAATCTTTATTTATACCACTATGTGTATCTGAAATATCAAAAACATGTCTTAATACATTTCTGCCATTTTCCATTGATAATAAGGCAATACCTTTTGCACCCTTATTAACCCATCTTCGTAATTTTTTATTCCAAGTTTCTATATCTGCACAAGCAGTAGCATTTGGTTTTTGAGCATATATTAACACTTGCTCATTAAAAGAATATTTGTAATTGTTACTCGCCGTATTTAAAAACTTAATCCAACTTTCTCCATTTTGAGTAATTTCTTTCAATGTTTCACTTGCCATTTCATTTATTAGTTGATATTTATTCGCCATCGGTTTCCTCCTTTCTCGTTTCTTGATAATTGAAATACCCTATTGTATTATGGTCTTTAATAAACTCTCGTAAAGCAATAATATTCAAAACATCAGGGTCTTTCGTTATATCTTTTAAATCTTCTATTTTTAAATTTGAAATATCTTTTTCTGTTGATTTTCCAATACTTATTAACTTGTTATATGTTTCCATTCTTAAGTTTCTTTTTCTAGGCATTTCACACCTCCTATTTTTAACAAATTAAAGAGAGCTAATAATCTAGCTCTCCATCATTTATTATTTATCTTTATTTTGTTTACGCTTAATTATATAAGCTATTCCTAGTAAAGATAGAATTATTGCACTAGCGAATAATTTTATTTTGCTTTCAACTCCTGTTTTAGGAACTTCTATTTTTTTATTTTCAAAAGTAAATTCTATTGTATTTTCATTTTCTTCTACTTGTGTATCATCTACGAATATTCCTTTGTCATTGATTTCTACTTTAACAATTTTGTTTGATAATTCATAATCTTTTGGTGCTTTTATTTCTTTAATGTAATATGTTCCATATCGTAATTCTTCAAATAAAGCTGTTCCATCTTCTGAATTAGATTTAACCTCTTTAATAAGTTTTGTACATTCTGGATCTTCGTATATTGCAAATATGAATTTATCTTTAATAACTTCTTTTGTTTCAGTATCAATCTTAATTACCTTTACATTTTTTAGTATTGGCATATCTTTCATTTCTATTTTTTGAGTTTCTTTGTCAGTTGTTACTGTGAATTTTATTTCTTCAGTAATTTCATAACCATAAGGAGCAGTAGTTTCTTTTAAGATATATGTTTTACCTTCTTCTAAACCTTTTACTTTATGAGGTTCTTTAGTTGATGTCCATTTATCTATTGTATTACCATCTTCATCTGTTACTTCTAATTCTGCACCCTCTAGTTCATTTCCATTTGTTATATCTGTTTTAGTTATTTCTACTAATTTATCAATCATAACTACTTTTTGTGTTTCTTTATCTGTTGTTACAATAAATTCAACATCAGTTGCTTTTACATAAAAATCTGCAACTATTTCTTCGTGTAATGTATAAGTTTCTCCTTCAACTAAATTTTTGATTTTGTGTGGTTCTTTACCAGATACCCATTCATCAACTACTTTGTTGTCTTTATCTAATACTTGAATTGTTGCACCTTCAATTTCTTCTCCTGCAATATCAACTTTGCTCATTTCTACTATTTTGTCTATCATAACTACTTTTTGTGTTTCTTTATCTGTTGTTACAATAAATTCAACATCAGTTGCTTTTACATAAAAATCTGCAACTATTTCTTCGTGTAATGTATAAGTTTCTCCTTCAACTAAATTTTTGATTTTGTGTGGTTCTTTACCAGATACCCATTCATCAACTACTTTGTTGTCTTTATCTAATACTTGAATTGTTGCACCTTCAATTTCTTCTCCTGCAATATCAACTTTGCTCATTTCTACTATTTTATCTATCATATTTACTTTTTGAATTTCATTAGTATCTTTTATTGTAAATTTAATACTTGTAGCAACTACATAACCATCTGGAGCAATTTCTTCTTTTAGTGTGTATTCTTTTCCTATTGTTAGTCCTTCAATTTTATGTGTTTTTTCTGTTGATGTCCATGTATCTATAATATTATTTTCATTATCTAATACTGTAAGTTTTGCTCCTATTAGTTCTTTATCTCCAGTAATATCAGTTTTAGAAAATTCAACTAATGTTGTATCATTTGAAATATCTAATTTTGTTTCATATATCTTTGTAGTTAAATCTTTTTGCTCAAACTTAACTTCATATTTTGTTGTATTTAAAACAAGTCCATCTAATGTTTTTGTTTCAACTATTTCATAAGTTCCCATTGGAAGATTTGTTATTGTTAATTTTCCATCTTTAGTCAGATTATATTTTTTAATCTCTTGTCCTTTTTTGTAAATTACACTACCATCTGCCATATCTATAATATTTTCTTTTGCTGAAAGTTTAAATTCTATACCAGATAAGTCTGATGTATCAATTAAAGATGTATCTGCATCTTCTCTTAATGCAATAGTTTTATCCAATTTAATAGTTCCTGTTGGTTGCTCATTTTTAACAACGACTTCTTTTATAAAATCTCCATCTTTGTCTGTGTCATAATCTTTTACATTTTTAATTTCAAATGTAACTGATTTATCTAATTGTAAAAAGCCTGTTGGAACTTTTATTTCTGTTATTTCGTAACTTCCTACTGGTAATTTTAAAGGTGTTGTAATTGTTGCTTTATCATCATTTTTACTATTAAATGAGTTATCTGGAACAACTATATTATCTGCATTTGTTGTAAATGATGTGTATGTTGTATTTCCAATTTTTTGAGAAATAGATTCTCCTTTTTTGAATAATATCTTTTTAGTAGCTCTATCATATATATCTTTTGTTGCTTTTATCTCAAATGTTGTAGAATTTAATGTAACAAGTTTTCCTGTTTTTAAGTCTTTTTTGATTAACTTAATATATGTTTCTAATTGTTCATTATTTACTACTAAATGTTTTGTTTTCTTTGCTATTTCTTTGATTTCTGACTCATCATCTGTAATAGAAAATGTAAAATCAACTGCTGTTTCATAATCTGTTGGTGTTTTAGTTTCTTTAACTATATATTTTCCATAAGGTAAGTTGTTTTGTGTATAAGCATTTCCATCTTTATCTGTTACTATTACTGCATAAGATGGTGCAATAGCTTGTGCTGATTGAACTCTTTTACTATCAACTTTTACTTGATTTCCATTTTCATCAATTCCATTCCATACTTCTGCATAAGTATATCCTTGTGAATATGCTTTTTCTACTGCTGAATTTAATTTAATTGTAAACTCTGCACCTTCAAGTCCTGGTGTTTCTCCAGAATTTGTTTTTATTCCTGATTTGAAAATGTGTACTCCCATTTTCTTTACATTCTCTAAACTTGTTTTAGTATCTGTTATTACTTTTGTGTGTTGGTCTTTATATTTTAATTCAACATTGTAAGTATTTTTATCTAACATATATCCTATTGGAGCTGTTTCTTCTTTTACAATGTATTTTCCTAAAGGAAGATTTGTTATATCTTCTGTTTCTCCTTTTTCATTCATAGTTCTTGTAGCAACTAAATCTCCATTAGAATAGAATTTTTTAGTTTTTGCTTTGTTGTATATATCCTCACTTGCATAAACTTTATAAACTGCACCATTAAATGTTGCATCTCCCTGTGGTACTGAACCTGTTTCTGAATCTTTCTTTATTATTGTTATTGTGCCTGTTGGTTCTTCGTCTATAACATTATTTATTTCTAAATATATAACTTTTGTTGTTTGATCCTTATATTTTAATTCTGCATCAAATTCTTTATTATTTAATAAATAACCATCTGGAGCATTTGTTTCTTTTACATAGTATTTACCTAAATGTAAATCAGAGAATTTCACCATTCCATCATCATTTGTAATTGCTTTTGTAACTAAATCTCCTTTTTTATACCAAGTTTTAGTACCTGCAACATTTTTTATATCTTCTCTAGCATATAAAGAGATTTCTGCACCTTTTAGTCTGTTATTATAATTATCAGTTTTATATACAGTTATTTCTCCTGTTGGTGTAGTATCAATTTTTTCAAAACTTTCTAATACAATTTTTTCTGTTTGTCCTTTATAAGATAAAGTAACATTGTGTTTAGTATTATCTATTAAATATCCTGTTGTCGCTTGTGTTTCTTCTACAATATATTTACCTAATGGAAGATTTGTAATTTCTGCTAATCCATTACTGTCTGTTTTTATATTAGCAACTACCTGTCCATTTGTATAATAAGTTTTAGTTTTTGCAGCATTCTTTATATCTTCATTTGCAATAACTTTAAATACTGTATCTTTGATTAAATCTCCCTGCTCACTTTTCTTAATTACTTGTATAGTTCCTGTTGGTTCTTCATTAACAATAGCTTTACTTGCTGTTTGATTTACTTGCACTTCTACATTATAGGCTTGTGTATTTAATAAATATCCATTAGGAGCTGATTTTTCAGTAATTGTATATGTTCCTTTTCTTAATTTTTCTATTGTTATTTTTCCATTAGTAACTGTTACATCTTGATTAAAACCATTTGGTCCTGTTACATGGAATATAGCACCATCTATTAAATCTCCATTTGTATTTAATTTTTTTATTTCTAACTTACCAAATGTTTCAATATTTAATCCAACTGCTAATGTTATTGGGTCATTATATGCCATTGAATATAATTGATTTTGAACTCCACTTGCAAATTCAAAAAATACCATTGAATCGTGGTCTTGTGTTCCATCTTTAATCATACCCCAAGACTTAAATTCTGCATCAGTAATAACATAGTTTTCTAAATTAGTATTTTCATCTACTGATATTGTCATTGAATTGCTACCACTAGAATGTTGTACTCTTATTCCGTTTGTTGTTCTATCTAAACTTGGATAAGCTGATAAAACACCATTAGAATCATTTAAAGTTTTACTTTCTCCTGCTTGAATAGTTATTGTTGTTCCATCAAAACTTGGTCTTCTATCCATTTGTGCTATTTGGTTTTCAATATTGTTTTTAAAACTTACATATTCTGCTTGAATACCACTATCAATAAAAGTTGCATTACTTTGTCCTAATGTTTCCCATATTAATTGTTGTGTTAAAACATATTGTTTCTTTAATGCAGATGATGTTCCTCCATCTATAACATAATTTCCATGTTGTTTATACCATCCTAAATAAGCTACTTTACAAGCTTTTCTTAATTTTGAATCAACTGGTGTATAATATTTTCCATTGTAAACTGTTCCTGTATCAAAATCTACACCATGTTCTGCACAGAAAACTGTTCTTTGTTCATTAGTTGAGTAATTTATTAATCTTCTTAATAAAACTCCATATTGAGTATTTGCATTATCAGTTGTTTTAATGAATGAAGCAAATTGTCCTCCTACCCATTTACCTGTTCCTGATGCTGCAAATATTGGTTGTGTTGTACTTAATAATGTTATCATCAGTAAGAAAAAAGCTATAATTCTTTTACTTTTTAACTTTTTCAACATTTAAAATTCCTCCTTTTCCATAAAAAAAAGAACAAGTTTTAATTAACCTGCTCTTATAAAAATATTTAATTATCTCATATAATAATTTAAAGTCCATTTACCACAATATTGGCAACTCCATATTTCATATCCACAAGGACATTGTTTGTTATATTCTTCAAATGTTATTTCTCCATTATGTATTTTATTGCTATAATCCAATATTAGATTATCATAATATGAAACTGCCTCATTATAACTATTAAACCATTTATTTGAATTACCAACTCCTACACCATGTTTTCCATCTGAACACTTTGGTGTTTCTGGTTGTTTTATTTCAACTTTTGTTTCTTCCTTTGGTTGTTCTGGTATTTTTGTTTCAACTACTGTTGTTGTTGTTTCTTTTTCTACTGTCTTTTTTGGTGTAGTAACAGGTGTTGTTTTAGGTTGTTCTACTGGTTTTGAACTTTCTACTTTTTTCTCTTGTGTAACTACTGGATCTTTCTTTGGTTCTTCTTGAATATTGGTATTTTTAACATTTACAATATCCGCTTCTTGTTGTATTTCTTCAACTTTCTCTTGTTCTTCTACATTGTTTTCAACAGCAATTACCTCTGTATCTTCTTTTTCTTCGTCATCAGTATTATTTATTTCAGTTACAATCTCTTTCTCATTTTCTATTTTACTAAAACTTAATGTCTTTGATTTTATAATCATCATATTCACAAATAATGCCACTATTAAGGCTATAATTATTAAAACTAATATCTTTTTACTTTTCATTACTACCATCTCCTTATAGCTTAATTATATGCTTTTTAGAGATAAAAACAAATGTGTAAATTATTATAATATTATTAAATATATTTTATATAATAATTCTCTTTTAGTTTGTAATATAGTATGTATTTAAAAGGGATTGTAAGGGAAAACTTTGTAAAGTGTTCACACAAACAAATATAACTAAATATATCTAATTTTGTTCACACACTATCTGGAATTTCTTTCTTGTTTTATTCGTTCTCGCCTAATATAATCTTGCACACATTGAATAATAAAATCTTCAACATTTCCAGATTCTTTAACTCTACTTGGAATATATTTTTCTATTTTTTCATTGTGTATCTTTATATATTCTTTTTGATTAGGCTTTTCCTGTTGTAGTATTTCTTCTATTTTTTCTTCTGTTAGGTTTCCTTCTTGTTCTAATTTCTTTAATCTTATTGCTTGACTTAAAGAAGGTGTTACCTCATCAAATTCAAATATATTTTCTACAACATATTGATTTTCTTCACTTAAATATGATAATTCTACTGCTGGTCTAAAAGCTATTCTTTTGTTATCAACTTGTTCTAATAACTCTGGTATTAAATAAGTAAGTCGAATATATCTCTGTATAGTTCTTGCACTTTCTCCAACTTCTTCTCCCATTCTTTCTGCACTTTTTAACTTGTCGCCCAATGGTCGCGAAGTTATATCTTCTTCTAAATCAACTCTTTTCCCCTGATGTTTCATAGCTTCAAGTTTCATTTTATATGCAAATGCTTTTTCACTAGGCAATATTTCTTCTCTTTGAATATTACTATCTACCATAAGAATTGTTGCCTCATCATCAGTTAATTCTTTAACAATACATTTTATTTTATCTATTCCTGCAAGTTCACACGCTCTTTTTCTTCTATGTCCAGAAATCATTTGATAATTTCCTTCTCCTCGTTTTCTTACTATAACAGGTAATAAAACTCCATGTTCTTTTACACTTTTAACCATTTCTTCCATTTTATCATCATCTATAACTCTAAAAGGGTGGTCTGGAAATTCTCCTATTTTATATAGTTCTATTTCCTTTACCTCATCAACAACTGGATTATCTCTTTGTTCTTGACTTGTGAATAAATCATCTAACTTTGGAAGTACCATCTTTTTGTCTTGTTCTTTCATTTTCTAATACCTCCTTTGCTAAATTATTGTATGCGTTTGCAACAGGACTATTTTTATCAAACTCAAATATACTCTTTCCTGTTGATGTTGATTTTGCTGTATTTATTGCTTTGGGTATTTCAGCACCATATATTTTCACATATTGTCCATAATTGTCGATCAAAGTATCTCTTACATCTTTTGATAAATTTGTTCTTTTATCTACTAATGTAAGTAATACTCCTCCTATTTTTAAATTAGGATTTATTTGTTTCTGCACTCTCGTAACTGTCTTTAATAAATGTCCCATTCCTTTTGCAGCCAGATATTCTCCCTGTACTGGAATTATTATCTTATCACTACAAGCCAGAGCATTTATTGTTATCATTCCAAGAGATGGCATACAATCTATCAATACATAATCATAGTTATCTTTAATACCTCTTATAGAATTTTTAAGCGTGAACTCTCTGCTCATTGCATTAACTAATGAAAACTCTATTGCTGATAAATCTAAATTTGCAGGAATTAAATCTACTCCTTCTTTATGATGAAGAATAGCATTTTCTGCATTTATTTCATTATCACATATAGTATCAGACATTAATGTTCCAATAGTATTCTGCAATTCATCTTGATTATAGTAACCCATACAAGTAGTTAAATCTCCGTTGTGGATCTGCATCAATTAGTAATACTCTTTTTCCTTGTTTACTAAGTGCAACTCCTAAACTAAATGTAGTTGTTGTTTTTCCAACTCCACCTTTTTGATTTGCTATTGCAATTATCTGACACTTTCCCATTCTTGCTCCTTTCCTCAAAAAAAGAGCTAACTCCTAAAAGCTAACTCTTGTCTTGAATATTTATTCCTCTGTTATTTCTTTATCATCTTGTAAATGAGTAGAAACATATATAAACTCCTCATCATCTGCTAATTTACCAAATAAATTGTTAAGTCCTACAATAAAAGGTTTTATATCTTCTTGAACATTATAACTATATGAATAATTCAAATAGTATTCATTTAAATTATCATATAAAGGTACAATATTTACTAATCCTGGTCTTATCTTTTTTCTTAATATTACCCAATTAGGTATATCGTCTTTTATAATATTAACAATTTTATCTTCAGAAATTAACATTCTCATAATTCCATTCATTATATCTGAAAAGTCTTTTTCTTCATCACAAAATATTTTATTCATCATAGCACTCATTGACCTTACAAAATCTGATAAGTAATCATCTTTTATACAAGCAAAGCAATCAGTTTCTATTTCATCTAAATACCCTATTGCTGTTAAACACTCATAATAATTTGATGCCATAATATAATAAAATTGTTCAAATTCTTTCTTTAAGTTTCTTGAGTTCATCTTCTTTATATAAATACCTGTCTCCTTTCTTATAATCTCTTTAATCTTTTCTGTTTCTTTTTTAATTTTTTCATTATTTTTTGGTTTGTTGTTTTCATTTTTTTTCATTTTCTTTTTACTCCTTCCTTTTTGAAGGCAAAATAAAAAATCTAATATTTCTATTAGATTTCTTATATATGTTAGATATTATTTCAATAACTATAA
>OIGD01000637.1_pt1 | contig 39587 bp, 33 predicted proteins | sample 1582211 | NCBI WGS metagenome assembly OIGD01 (sample SAMN04414078, study PRJEB24778) | human gut metagenome | material: faecal | host: Homo sapiens
CAATCTCCGAGGAATATGTTAACGGAGAATTCGTCTGCAAAGGTAAAAGCTACTATCCGGGTGGCTCGAACTGGTAGCGCTGCTATCCGCCTTATTATTTGTTCTTAAGATGTCGGAGGAGGAAGCGGATGTGGCGGAGAAGGGTGGGGATGGTGCCGTAGTAATGGCACATGATGCGGAAACGCTCCTTGAGGCTGGCGCTATGATTCTTGTCAGTCATGCCGTCGCTGAGATAGTCGATTGTGACTGTGTGTAGGTTTACGTTATGGTCGGGATCTGCGGATTTGAGACAGCGTAGTGTCCATTCGTAATCGGCACTGAAACGATATTGCAGATCATATTCGGGCGCGAGGTCGCGACGCACCATGAATGCCTGGTGACACACCAGCATTCCGTTTGCAAACGATTGGAATGTCAATCTCTCGGGGACGGAGAGATGGCGGGGCTTCACGAAATTGCGGTCTGAGTCGACAACAACAGTATCTCCGTAAATAATATCGGCACAAGATTGTATAGAATCAGAATTATCCATTCTGTTTGGAATTCTATTGCCATTTAAGCCAGTTGCTTCGGCGTATCGCTGCAGTGTATCGGGTGAGTGGAGCGCGTCGCCGGCGTTAAGGAAAAGCAGGTATTTGCCATTGGCGGCACGGACTCCCTTGTTCATGGCGTCGTATAGTCCGCGGTCCGACTCGCTGCGTATGATGGAGTCAGGACACATCTCGCTGACTATGGAGACCGTGTCATCTTTGGAGGCTCCGTCAATAACAAGATGTTCGAAATCGCGAAAGGTCTGGGCGTTCAGGGATTCGAGCGTGGGCCTGATCACCGGAGCGGCATTGTAGGTTATCGTGATAATCGAAATCAATGGTCCGGCTTCAGAGACAGAAGAATCTTCAGAAGCATCAGAGGCCGAAGAAGCGTTTGGGCATAAAGAACCCTCAGAGTCTACAGCGGCGTCAGGGACAGAAGAAGTCACGTAGTTTGTATTCTGTACCTTGTTTATGGTATCGGATTGTGTATTGTCGCGGTTATTCATGTCGTGAGTGCGGTTTTGGTAAAAGAATTGCAAAAATACGGTAATTATAATAGAGTATTTTTTGTGAATTTTAAAAAAACAATTAAATTTGCAATTGCAAAAGTAAATGTCGTTGCAAAATTAATAAATGCGCGCGGCAATAACAAACAGGGAAATAAATCATTAAAAAGAATAAACAATGGCTTATGTAATCACCGACCGCTGCGTAGCCTGCGGTACATGTATTTCCGTATGTCCTGTAGAGGCAATCTCCGAGGGCGAGATCTACCACATCGATCCCGATACCTGCATCAGCTGTGGCAGCTGTGCATCCGTATGTCCTAACGACGCAATCGAGGAGGGATAAGGACAAAATCGTTAAATACGAAAAAATTATAGCCGTTTCTAAGCAGAGACGGCTATTTTTTTGTTAAATTTGCAGTTGCATATTTAAACAGACAGCTACCGGCGGGGAATTATCCCGGTGCCGATAAAACACAGCGATATGGAAATCACATTAAGTGTAGTAAGAGAACAGGGAGTTTCGTTGCCGGAATATGCCACGAGCGGCTCGGCGGGAATGGACATACACGCGATGCTGGCCGAGGCGGTGACCTTGCATCCGGGCGAGCGCAGGCTGATACCCACGGGGCTGAAGATAGAGCTGCCCGAAGGGTACGAGGCCCAGGTGCGTCCGCGTTCGGGGCTGGCATTGAAACATGGCGTGACTGTGCTGAACACTCCCGGCACCATCGACTCGGACTATCGCGGTGAGATAGGCGTGGTGCTGATCAATCTCGGTCAGGAGGACTTTGAGGTGAAGAACGGCGACCGCATAGCGCAGATGGTGGTGGCACCCTTCGCACAGGTGAAATGGAACGAGGTGCTGATACTTGACAATACGGTGCGCGGAGAGGGAGGCTACGGCCATACAGGAGAGTGAGGGACGAAACAGAGTGAAAAGCAACAGGACTATAATATCTGTAATTGCGGTTCTGGCCGTGGTGTTCGCCATGGCAGGCCGCAGTGCGTCTGTCAGCAAGACGGACCGCGAGAAGTCGCGATACTATTATTACGAGGGTCTGCGGCAGATGGCGGCGGACCATGACGATGCCGGCTACGAATGCTTCAAGCGGGCGTGCCAGCTGGATCCGGACAATAAGGCGGCGCAATATATGGCGGCTCAGGAAAGGCTGATGTCGCGCGTGGCGTTTAACGACAGCGCGGGGATGAAGTCCACCATGTCGATGCTACGCCGGTATGTCGATGCGTATCCCGACGACATCGAGGAGGGAATCTTCTACGGCTATATGGCGCAGAACATGGACACCACCCGCGAGGGCATACGTGTGCTGGAACGCCTGGCGGAACGCTATCCCGACAACAGCAACGTGCTGATATATCTGTCGGACGCATACAGCAATCACGGCCAGGGCAAGAAAGCCATCGAGGCCATGGACCGCTACGAGAAACTGGAGGGCAAGAGCGCGCCGCTGACGCTGAACAAGATGACCCTCTACATGGAGAACAAGGACTCGTTGGGGGCGGTGCGCGAAGTGGATCGCCTGATAGCCAGCGACCCGAGGGAATACAGTTATCTGATATTGAAAGGGAACCTGTACGAAGTACTGGACAAGAGGGATTCGGCCATGGTGATGTACCGGAAGGCCGAGGAACTCGCGCCCGAATCGAGCGGCCCGAAGATGGCGCTGATGGAGATGTACCGTCAGCTCGGCGATTCAGCAGCCTACGACACGAAGGTGTACGAGGTGCTGCTGACCGAGGACCTGGACCTGACGCAGAAAGTGGGGCTGCTGTCGCAGTACCTTCAGAAGCTGATGGAGGACAAACAGAACACCGAACGTGGCGATTACCTCTTTTCGGTGTTGCAGACGCAGTACCCTCACGAGGCCGACGTGCTGAACCTGTCGGCACGCTACAATGCCGCCAAGGGGAAGTTTGACGAAGCCGCCGAGCAGATAGGCTACGCCATAGACATGGATCCCGGCAATCCGGACTATTACAGACAGAAGATATATTACCTCGGTTCAGGGAAACGAACCGACGATGCATTGGCGGTGTATGCCGAAGCCGAGAAACATGGTGCCGGCGACAAGAACCTGGAGCGTTACTGCGCCATGCTGCTGCAGAACGACAAACGGTATGCCGAGGCGCTTGATCTGTACCGCAAGATGGTGAACGCCATAGACTCGGGACTGAATGTAGGTAAGGAAATAGACCTGTCGAAGGATGTGCGCCGCGACATCACGATGGAGGACCTGAATTTCCTGAGCGACATCATCACGTCGATGGGCGACGCCGCATATATGATGAAGGACACGGTGAGCGCATACCGCGACTACCGCAACGCCCTGATGTTAAATCCCGACAATGCGATGGCCGCCAACAACTACGCATATTTCAGCGTGACCAACGGCGGCGACAGGGAGGAGGCGCTGAAGCTGAGCGAGAAGTCGCTGAAAGGCGACAACGCCGAGAATCCCGTATATATGGACACTTACGCCTGGATACTCTATCTGATGGGGCGCACCGATGAGGCGCTGGAAACGCAGAAGAAAACCATTGAGCTGATGGAGAAGGCCGGCATACTGGATCCGGAGGCGATGTCGCATTACGCCGACATGCTGGTTCAGAAAGGGAACAAGGAAGAAGCAATTAAATATTATCAAAAGGCGCTGGAGCAGAAACCGGACAATTCGGAGGAGCTTCGTGCCAAAATAGAGAAGGCCCTGAAATAATCGGCCCGATGACAAGAACGATGAAAAGAGGAATAATCATAGCCATAATGGCTGCAGTCATAGCCCTGGCGCCGGCTTACGGAGCCAAGAAGGCCCGCAAGACATCCGGAGAAAAAGCGAGTCAGGAGCAGACCGGTAACACGCCGGGCCAGAGCGCCCTGGAACTTGACGAGGAAGCCCTGGAGATAGTGAACAAGATTCTGAACGGCTATACGGAGTGGCAAAGCGCCAGCTTTACAGGCAAACTACGCACCTCGATGCTGAAGCTGCCCGTGTCGCCCACGGTCAAGATATACATGGAGAAGGGGGAGCTGATACAGCTGTCGGTCAGCGCGCCGTTCATAGGTGAGGTGGGCCGCGCCGAAATCACTCCGAACGAGGTGCTGGTGGTGAACAAATACAAGAAGACATACGTGCGCGAAAGCGCCGAGGCCGCTATGAGCCACGACCGCGGACTATTGGACGAGGTGCAGAGCCTGCTGTTGGGCCGTATCGTGATATTAGGCAAAGGGGAGTTAAGCATGGGACTGCTGAAGGACGTGCTGTTCAAGCCCGAGAACAACGGCGAATGGATAGTGGTGCCCAACCGCGAAGGCGAGGAATCGGGCCTGCAGTACGGATATGTTGTGAACGCCAACGGGCGCACGCAGGTATTGTACGGCATGATGCAGGGTCGCACCGAGACCGCCACACTGACGTATGACTATTCAGGCGGCGGCATGGAACTGGGACTGGACCTGCAGCTGCCTAAAAAGAGAATAGAGGGACAGCTGGATTTCAGCAGTGTGAAGTGGGGCGGCAACAGGATGAGTTCCATCAATCTGGACAGATATCAGAAAGTCACATTCTCGGAATTCGTGACCAACTACAAGTAAGATACCGGACGATGGGCGTTTGTAACAGAGTAATATCCATAATTTTGGCCGTGACGACCGTAGGCACGGTATTCGGTGTGTCCGAGGTATCGGCCAGACAAAGCAGTAAGGCATCCGTCAAGACAGAGCGACAGACTACAAAAAATAAGAACACAAAGACCCAAAAGTCCACTAAGGCCACTACAAAGAAGCGCCAGGTCCGCAAGTCAGGGACACAGAGCGGCAAAAAGGCGCCCGAAAGTAAAGCCGAGTTGCAGCGCAGACAGCAGGCAGCCCAGGCCGAGATAGCCGAGACGCGCAGGAAGATACAGGAAAACGACCGTCAGGTGCGTCAGAATCTCGCGGAACTCGGTAAACTGCAGGGCGACATAGAGACGACAAAGAAGCAGGTGGCCGCCACACGCAACCAGGTGACCACGCTTCAGAACCGCATCGGAACGCTGGAAGGCAAGATTGCGCAGGGCGACAAGGAGGTGGCCCGTATGCGCGGCGAATACCTTAAGGCCGTGAAGGCGGTGCGCAAGCGCAAGGGAAGCAATTCGACATTAGCATATATATTCTCGTCCAAGAGTTTCGGCGAGGCCCGGCGCCGTATGCGCTATCTGCGCGAATTCTCGGAATGGCGCAAGAAGCAGACCGACGAGATACAGAAGGAACTGAACGTGCTGAACCAGGAGCGTACAGCATTGGCGCATAGCCGTGACATGTACGGCAAGGCGTTGGCCAGGAACGTGACGGCACAGAAGCAGCTTGAGACGCAATACGGCAAGCAGGATGCGATAGTGGTTCAGCTCAAGGCCAACGGCAGCGCGTTGAAGACGCACCTGGCCCAGAAGCAGCAGGAAGCGAACGCCCTGAAGGGACGTGTAGCAGCACTCATAGCCGCCGAACAGCGCGCCGCCGAGCAGCGTGAGGCCGAACGCCTCGCCGCTGAGAAAAGAGCAGCTGAACAAAGAGCAGCCGAGCAACGCGCCGCAGAAGAAAAGGCGGCCCGCGACCGCGAGCTTGCCATGACTCCGAAACCGGGTAAAGCCGAGGAGGCAAAAGAACCGGCAAAGGAGAAACCGAAGGAGACCAAGGCCAAGGAGCAGCGCAAGCGCAGGCCCAAACAGCCGAAGCAGCAGCCGAAGCAGGAAAAGACGGAACCGCAGAAGAATGCAAGCAACAGCGGCAGGGAATATGCCGACGCCCGCAACCGTCGTCCGCGTTCCGACCGTGCCGACGCATCCGTGTCGTCCGGCTCATCGTCAGCATCTGCATCCGGTTCGAAGCCTGCAGCCGGCTCTAACTTCGCCTCCATGCGCGGCTCGTTGCCCCGACCTGTGGGCGGCGCATTCAATATCACAAGCCGGTTCGGACCGCATTCATTACCCGATCTGCCTGATGTGGTGTACGACAATCCCGGCATCGACGCCGAGGTGTCGCGTGGCGCCACGGCGCAGGCAGTGTACGCGGGCAAAGTCTCGGGCGTGTACATGATACCCGGTTTCTCCACTGTGGTGATTGTGAACCACGGCGGGTACTACACCGTGTACGGCAACCTCGCTTCGGCCTCGGTGAAAGTGGGCGATGTGGTGAAGCAGGGCAGCGCGGTGGGTCGTGTGGCCGATTCCGAGGATTCGCCCGGTCACGGTCAGATTCACTTCGAGGTGTGGAAAAACCGCGATAAACAGGATCCATTGGCATGGATACGATAAGCATAGAACATTACACTACCGGGCACAAGGCGGAATGGGATGACTTCGTGGCCCGAAGCCGCAACGGCACGTTCCTGCTGCAACGCGGCTATATGGACTATCACAGCGACCGGTTTCGCGACTGCTCGTGGATGGCTTATCAGAACGGTAGACTCCGTGCCCTGCTTCCGGCCAACATCGACGACTCGGAGGTGTTGCACAGCCATCAGGGACTGACGTATGGCGGCTGGATCACCCCTGTCGGTCATCTGGACGGTGAAGACCTGCTGGAAATATTCGGCCGTGCGCTTGAAGTATGGTCGAAAGAGGGAATCAGGGAGTTGGATTATAAGCGGATACCCTACATCTACAGCAAGACTCCGGCTGACGAAGATCTGTATGCGCTGTTCAGACTCGGGGCGGTGCGGACCGGGTGCGGACTCAGCAGTGCCATCAATTTGAGAGAAGGCGTTACATTCAATCAGATGCAGCGCCGGCATCTGAGGAAAAGTCAGACTCTGCCGTTTACAATCAGCGAGGAGGCGTATGTAGAACCGTTTATGGAGCTGTTGACGGCCTGTCTGCAGGAACGTCACGGCGTGAATCCCGTGCATACGTGCGAGGAAATGCAGATGCTACTCGACCGGTTTCTTCAGAATATCAGGGTGTTTGTGTTGAGACTTGGCGGCGGGGATGCACCGCAGGCAGGAGTGTGCGTGTACGACACGGGTATCGTGGCCCATGCGCAGTATATTGCCACGACACCGCAGGCACGCGAGCTGAATCTGCTAACTCCGCTGTTCCATCATCTTATAAGTGAGGTATTTGCTGACCGCAGATATTTTGATTTCGGAATATCGACCGAGGATAACGGCAATTATCTCAATACAGGCCTGTTGCGTCAGAAATTCTCGTACGGGGGCACGGGCGTGACCTACGACAGATACAGCCTTAAGTTATGACAGTTTTAGATTTTGATAAGGGCTCCCCGGAACAGATTATAAAGTGCGGGGAAGAATGAGCCTCCCTTTTTCTTGTTACGCGATGCCTTGAGCGGTATCCGAAGTATCCAGGAACCGGGATATTGCAGCCTGATCAGTTTTCCTTCAGCCATGGCAACGCCTTTTGACATGGGCTTGTCGCCGGTAGAGGGATGGTCGTGGGTGCAGATGGTGATAGGAAAGAACCGGCAATGGAAACCGGCCTTGATTGCGTCATACAGGAATTTGGTGTCTTCGCCTGATTGAAGCAGAGGTGCTCCGAGGCCGAAACGGCTGTCGAAGTTAACCTTACGGATTACCTGTAGGCGGCACGCCATTTCGAATGTCGTGACATAGTATCCTTTGGGGAAGGGTAGCGTCAGGTCACATTCTTTTTCCGGATATTTCTTAGGTGAGCCAATGAATTGGAATGAGGCAAGATCTACGTCCGGATTTCGATCGAATGTGTCAATTACGGCTTGTAGCTGGGAGGGGGTATATATCAAATCATCGTCTGCAATAAGAATGATATCCGCGTCGCAGTTGGCGCAAGCGTTGACACGATTGGCTCCAAGACCGGGATTGTCGGTGAAACAGATCGATATGTCGTCCCGGCAGGCCAGAGAATCGGGGATGACGCGGTGGGGGCCCGGGAGTTGCCATGACACGACATAGCGCACGCCGGGCACCTTTGGGAGATTCATGGCCTCGACGTGGCGAATTCCTTCGGGCTGCCATGTGGCTATGGCCACGTCCATTCTGAGGGTTTTATCGCAATCCGCTGTTTGAGTCATGTTGCAAAAGTAGTCAAAAAAAACGGGACGCCCAAGGGGCATCCCGTAATTATGAGTTGTCAGAATGGATTACTCGGCCTTGCCGTCGCTACCCAGCACGTTGAGGATCTTGTGCTTGTAGAGCTTCTCCATCTCGTCGCGAGCCGGACCCAGATACTTGCGGGGGTCGAACTCGGCGGGCTTGTCGTGGAATACCTTGCGAACGGCGGCAGTCATGGCCAGACGGGAGTCGGAGTCGATGTTGATCTTGCATACATCCATCTTGGCAGCCTTGCGCAGTTCCTCCTCGGGAATACCGATGGCGTCGGGCAACTTGCCGCCGTACTCGTTGATCATGTCTACATACTCCTGGGGAACGCTTGACGAACCGTGGAGCACGATGGGGAAGTCGGGCAGCTTGGCCTCGACGGCCTCCAGTACGTTGAATGCCAGCGGCGGGGGAACGAGACGTCCGGTCTTCGGGTCACGTGTGCACTGATCGGGAGTGAACTTGTAGGCACCGTGGCTTGTACCGATGGAGATGGCCAGCGAGTCAACGCCTGTGCGTGTCACGAAGTCGATAACCTCCTCGGGGTCGGTATAGGTGTGGTGGTCGGACGAAACCTCGTCCTCAACGCCGGCCAGCACGCCCAGCTCGCCCTCTACGGTTACGTCGTACTGGTGAGCGAAGTCGCATACTTTCTTGGTCAGAGCCACATTCTCCTCGTAGGGGAGGTGGCTGCCGTCGATCATGACGGAGGAGAATCCGTTCTCGATGCAGTCCTTGCAGAGTTCGAAGCTGTCACCGTGGTCCAGGTGCAGAACGATCTGGGGATGCTCCCAGCCCAGAGACTTGGCGTACTCAACGGCACCCTGAGCCATGTAACGCAGCAGAATCGGGTTTGCGTAGTTGCGGGCACCCTTCGAAACCTGAAGGATCACGGGTGATTTTGTGTCGGCAGCGGCCTTGATGATGGCCTGGAGCTGCTCCATGTTGTTGAAGTTGAATGCCGGAATGGCATAACCGCCGTGAACGGCCTTGGCGAACATCTCGCGGGTGTTCACCAGTCCTAATTTTTTATAGTCTACCATGATAGTTTGTTATTATGGGTAAAGTATTGTCTTAACAAATGAAAGGGGCGTTTTGGTCAATGTTCCTTTTCAGACTGCAAATATAGAAAAATTTAAGGAATAGACCAAATTTTATAGCAACAGCGCGTATCATGGCGCGTATCAATCGCGGAACTGTTGCTGTTGCTGCGCCCGGGTCTTGGCATCGAGGCGTTCAAGCCAGAAATCGAGATACCATCCGGCCACGGTCTCGCACCTGTTGTGCTTTTCGACAAACTCACGCGAGCGAAGTCCGCGTTCGCGTATCCGTTCCGGGTGCAACGCTATGTCTTCAAGAGTGTGGGTCAGGGGTTCAAGTTCAATCGGGGCGTTGACGATGGGACGGTTATCGAACTCTCCGATAAAGTCGTAATATTCAGGCTCGGCGCCTGATACGACGTTGAGGCCGTATGCCATGGCCATCAGGGCGGTGGTGGCCGGCGTGTAGCTGTATATCTGGTCAAGCACTACGTGGCTGTCTTTCAGAAGTTCGATGAACTCATTGAAGGGCCGGTTTTCGACTATCACGAGTTCGGCCTTGTCAGGATGACGACGCACCACCTCCTGCGCCGCCGTTTCCAGCAGGTCGCTACCTTTCATCAGCTTGCGGTTGCGGTCGCGCCCTAAGAAGAATTTTACCTTGGAGATGTTGTCGGGTAGTTCGACAGGCTCGAACAGTTCCAGGTCTACCGGAATGCCGCCGTATGCCGCGCGTTCGGTGCCCAGGCGGCGCTCCATCCCAAGCTGATACTCGTACAGCACCGAGACTGCACCGTCGATGATGTCGAAGAAATTCTCCTCATAGCTTCTGAGCGGTTCTGCGTGCCATTCGTTCCATTCCTTGGGGTTATCAAGATACATGCGCGACGGCTTGCCGTCGACAAACCATTCGCTGTAACGCAAAGGGGAATCCGGCGCTGCCAGCATGTCAAGGAACGCCAGATCGGTGCTCATGGCCGTGTAGAAAAGGCTCCTGTTGCGTTTCTGCAGTAACCCGAGCAAAGGCCTGAGCCGTTCGGGGCGCAGGGTGGTGAACACGGGATCGTGAACAGCCACGATGTCATAGCCGCTGAGAGACGTGCGGAGCAGGCCATGCATCCGCAACGTATGCAGCAGTCCATTGACTTTGCCGGGTTTCCTGGCGATGTCGATGTCTCGCCGGCAATCCATCCATCGTGAACCGTCGGATGCGATGGTGACGTCGCAGCCAAGCCTGCGCAGCCCGGTGCCCAGCGTGCGGTGGCAGTTGCTGTAATCGCCGAGCAACAGAATCTTAGGCGGGCGTCCGTTGAGAGAATAATCCATAACAACCGGTAAATTTTAACGCCATAGACGGTAAGCGCCCCGTCCGCCGACGGCGGTGTATGCGTAGAGAATGCGGAGCCAAAGTTTAGCTAAGGCGGAGCATGAAGCCTTGTCAACGGCCTGCTTAAGCAGCCGACGGCCGGCAGCACGGTTGCCTTCGAGAGTATAAAGCGCCGCAAGATTTACGCGGCGGTAATCGAGCATGGCGCGTATGTCCGGACGTTGCGGCACGTACGTCTCCATCATATCGATGATCCGTTCCCATTGGCCTTCCTTGGCGCTGAACGACGTGCCGGTGATGGATTCCTCCTGTGAATAGACGGTTGTCCCCGTTCTGTCAAGGGCCACATAACGTGGGGAGGCGAGTAAGAGTCTGAGTCCCAATTCCCAGTCATCCCACACTCTTATGCCGGAATTCCAGCCGCCGACTGATTTTATGAAGTCTGTACGCACCATATACGCCTCTGTGAAAAGCATCCCGTTGTACAGGTGACATCTGAGGATATCTTCAGGTCGGTAAGGATTACAGGAATGGCGACCCGACAAAGATATCTGATCACGTTTCCAGCATACCATGTCGGTATTTGCGGAGTGCCGCAGGGCATCGGATAGGATTCCGGGTGCCATCACGTCGTCGGAATCGAAGAACTGTACCCATTCCGAGTCCACATGTTCCAGGCCGGTCTGACGTGCGCGGGCCGCTCCCGGACGCGTTTCCGATAAGATGCGAATGTCGAGTTCCGGATCTGCGGCATGGTTTTCTGCCCAACGGCGCACGGTCTCGAGGCTATGGTCGGTGGAATTGTTGTCGACCACTATCAGCGACAATGGCCGTAAATCCTGTGCCGCTATCGAATCGAGGGCGCGCGTCACAAGATGTTCCCGGTTGTAAACCGGGACCACAACGGTTATTGACGCGTCATTCTTGGCCATTTGTTTTACTTTAGTTATCTTTGTAACGGAAATTACATAAAGATGTATATAATAAGTACGTCGATTTGTAATTGTGACAGGGGAGTGTTAAATTTGTAGCCTAATTTGCAGGCTGAAAAACAAGGATAGATGAAGATACTGGATTCACAAAGCATACATGAGGTAGACGTGGCGACATGCGAGTCCCAGAAAATCAGCTCGATAGATCTGATGGAACGTGCGGCGATGCAGGTCAGCGTGGAGCTGATATCGAGGTTTCTGCCGAGCCAGCGCTTTGTGATATTTGCGGGACCGGGCAATAACGGGGGCGATGCGCTGGCGGTCGCGAGATTGCTGATGGAGCAGGGCTACAAGCGCGTCGAGGTGTTTCTGTTCAATGTGACGGGCAAGCTGAGCCATGACTGCGACGAGGAGCGCAAGCGGCTCATCATGGTGGACGGTGTGGATTACACCGAAGTGACCCGTGAGTTTACGCCCCCGTATCTGAGCAGCGAGGACGTGGTGGTCGACGGACTGTTCGGGTCTGGCCTGAAACAGCCTCTGCAGGGAGGATTCGTATCCGTGGCGCGGTATATAAACGAGTCGCATGCGATGGTGGTGTCGATCGACCTTCCCTCCGGCCTGTTCGGCGAGTGGAATTCGCAGGTGAGCCAGCGCGACGTGGTGCACGCCGACCTGACGCTTTCCTTCCAGCTGCCAAGGCTATCGTTCTTTTTCCGGGAGAACGCGGCTGTGCTTGGAGAATGGAAACTGCTGGATATAGGCCTTGACATGAAGGCCGTGCGCGAGCAGAAGACGGACTATCGAGTGATCGACGCACAGAACGTGAAGCCGCTGTTCAAGCCGCGAGATCCGTTCAGCGGCAAGCGCGACTACGGTTCGGCGTTGCTTTTTGCGGGCAGCTATGGCATGATGGGCGCCGCCGTGATGTGTGCAAAGGCCGTGCTGAAAAGCGGCGGAGGCCTTGTTACGGTGCATTCCGCCCATTGCGGGATGCCGATAGTGCAGACGGCTTTCCCCGAGGCTATGTTCGAGCCGGACCGCAACGAGCACATCATCACCGACATGACGATACATCACAACCATCAGGCTGTGGCCGTAGGCCCGGGCATCGGTACGCACGACGCGACGATCGAGGCGTTGCAGAACCTGCTGCAGCACGCCACCATGCCGATGGTGCTGGATGCCGACGCGCTGAACTGCATCTCAATCAGGCCGGCGTTGCTGACATACGTTCCGGCCAAGACGATACTGACGCCCCATGTGGGAGAATTCGACCGCATGTTCGGCGAGCATCATAACGATGAATCGCGACTGCGCACGGCTATCGAGATGGCGCGCCAGTACAACATAATAATCGTGCTCAAGGGCCATTACACGGCGGTGGTGCGTCCGACGGGGCGTGTGTACATCAATACAACCGGTAATCCGGGAATGGCCACGGCCGGAGCCGGCGATGTCCTGACCGGAATCATCACGTCGTTCCTGAGCCAGGGATACGAACCCGGTTATGCCGCGACCTTAGGCGTGTATGTTCACGGCCGTGCCGGCGACATGGCCGAGACGGAACTGGGACAATACGGAATGACTGCGTCCGACATAATCGACAAGGTCGGACCGGCCATACAGGATATTCTCAAAAATAGCTAAACTGTATAACTATGAAAAAGATAGCAGCCATACTGCTGACGGCTCTGACGGTAACGGCCGCCACGGCACAGCAGACCAAGATACTGACGGCCGACAAGCACAACGAGTACGGGCTGGTGTACACATTGCCCAACACCGCGCTCAGAATCACAATGACGGCCACGCGCACCGTAAGGCAGGCCGGACCATACTGGCAGTATGCCAAGAAATATATCGGCACCGACAATGTGGTGCGCAACGACGCCGAGCAGTGGCAGCTGACCGGCGTTAAGGTGGAACAGTACGGCGTGTCGGACACTGAGACGCAGTATCTGATGCAGCTCAAGCCCGGCGCCATGACCTACATCAGCGTGGGCGACGACAACATGCTGCTGGCCATCAACAAGGAGGTGGCCGGTCCGAAACTCGCTCCGGCGGAGGAAGATGACCGTTTCGGCGAGAACCACGACATGCGCGAGTACTTGGGATACGTGGACGAAGACTTCATTTCGTCGCAGTCCACCGCCAAACAGGCGCAGATGCTCGCATCGAACCTGATGGAGGTGCGCGAGGCCAAGGTGGCGCTGAGCCGCGGCACCGCCGAGACCATGCCCACCGACGGCCGTCAGCTGGAGCTGATGTTAGGCTCGCTGGCCAAACAGGAGAAGGCATTCACGGCCGCATTCGCGGGCCTGGTGCGTACGGACACAGTGACACGTGTATTTACATATATTCCCGGCGAGGCGGACAAGACCACGCTGTGCCGTTTCAGTGACTTTGCCGGATTCGTGGAACCGGACGACTATGCCGGCGACCCGTTGACCATCGCCGTCACCGACAGGAAATTCGCCGAACTGCCGACAGACGACAAGGGCGAGACCAAGAAACTGCCCAAGGACGCCGTGATGTACCGCATCCCCGGCACCGCCAAGGTGACGCTGAGCCTGAACGGAAAGCGCCTGTGGAGCCGGGAGGGCGAGTACGCGCAGTATGGCGTTGACTTCGGCCTGCAGCCTACGCTGTTCTCCGACCGCCGCGCCAGGTCGTACGCCATATTCGATACGGCTACCGGTGCCCTGAAGGAGATAGGCGAAGTGACGGAATAACCTGACGAGATGCCTGAGACATATCTGACATTATGGCGCTACCAGCAGCTGGTAGGCAACACGTTGCGGTCAAACCCCGACCTGCAGGGGGCGTGGGTGATGGCCGAGCTGAGCGACGTGCGCGTGGCCGGAGGTCACTGCTACATGGAGCTGGTGGAGAAGGACGAGCGCGGCGGCATGCGCGCCAAGATGCGCGCCATGATATGGCGCAGCGCCGTCGAGACGCTGCGCCGCAAGTTCTGGGCTGCCACTCAGCGTGACATACAGAGCGGGCTGAAGGTATTGGTGCGTGGTTCGGCCAACCATCATGAAGTGTACGGCCTGAGTTTCGTGATCAGCGACATAGATCCGTCGTACACCCTCGGCGACATGGAGCGGTTGCGCCGCGAGATACTGTCGCGTCTGGAGCGCGAGGGACTGATAGGGCTGAACCGCAGCCTGCCCGTGCCTGCGACGCCGCAGCGCGTGGCGGTGATTTCGGCTGCGGGAGCCGCCGGTTACGGCGACTTCGTCAACCAGCTGTCGGCCAATCCACAGGGATATGTGGTATATCCGATGCTGTTCCCGGCCGTGATGCAGGGGGAGCGCACGGTGCCTACGGTGATGGCTGCGTTGGACTGGGTAGAACGGTTTCGCGATATGTTCGACTGCGTGGTCATAATCCGGGGCGGCGGTGCCACCACCGATCTGAACGCATTCGACAATTACGAACTGGCGGCGCGCGTGTGCAGGTTTCCGCTGCCTGTAGTGGTAGGCATCGGACACGAGCGCGACCGCACGGTGCTCGACGAGCTGGCGTGCGTGCGCTGCAAGACGCCCACGGCCGTGGCCGCGTGGATATTGCAGCAATTGGACAACACCTATATGGCCGCTTACGAGGGGTGCCGACGCATAGGACGCTATATATCGGAGGCCATGAAGGGTGAGCATATACGTCTGCATCAATATGAAGCCATGTTGCCGTCCGTGGTGTCCACAAGAACGCTGCGCGCGCGGATGTCGCTGCAGCATATAGCGTCCCGCGTCACCGAGTCGGCGCGCAGGATCCTGCAGCAGAACAAATACGGACTGGAACGCCTGGAGGGACTTCAGAGGGTGCTAAGCCCCATCAATACATTAAGGAGGGGTTACAGCATAACGCGTGTCAACGGCCATGCCGTCAGCAGTGTTACGGCCCTGAATCCGGGCGACATAGTGGAGACAACGCTGACCGACGGCACGTTGACCTCGGAGGTGCGTACGGTTGACGCCGAAACCCGGAATGCTCGATAAAGATAGAAAGAGATGGAAGATAACAATAAGGAAATGACATACGCCTCGGCTATAAGCGAGCTGGAGGCGATAGTGGCGAAGATGGAATCCAACCAGTGTGACATCGACAGTCTGTCGGGTTATGCCACACGTGCCCTGCAACTGCTGAGCTTCTGCAAGGAGCGTCTGTTCAAGGTAGACAAGGAAGTTGAGAAATGTCTGTCCGCCCTTAAAGATACAATGGAGGCCGAGTGATGGTCAGAACGATTCCGAGTGATGGTCAGAACGATTCCGAGTGATGGTCAGAACGATAGATGAGGTAGGGGAAAGGCTTGGCGCCGCAAATGTGGCGCGTCATGGGGAAATCAGGACACTGCTTACGGACTCGCGCGAGCTTGAGGATCCGGAAGGGACACTGTTTTTCGCGATACGCACCAAAGGAAACGACGGCCACCGTTACATAGGCGACCTGTACCGCCGCGGTGTGCGTAGTTTCGTGGTGGAACGTGTGCCGGAGGAGTTTCGCGACGCCACGGACGTGAATTTCATAGTTGTGGACGATGTTGTCGGGGCGTTGCAGAAACTCACAGCGCGTGACGCATCGTTTCAGGGTACGCTGTTGGCCATAACCGGCTCGCGCGGCAAGACCACGCTGAAGGAATGGATATTCCAGCTGATGGAGCCGTTGGCCGACGTGTCGCGCAGCCCGCGCAGCTTCAATTCGCAGATAGGCGTCCCGCTGTCGATGTGGGGACTGTCGGAATCGGCCGCCCTCGGCATAGTGGAGGCCGGCATCTCGCGTACGGGCGAGATGCAGGCGTTGGCCGACGTGATACGCCCCGATGTGGTGATCATCACCAATGTGTCGGACCCTCACAGCGAAGGATTTGCGGACGATGCCGAGAAGGCGCGCGAGAAATGCCTGCTTGCGTCGCGCCCCGAGACCAAAACCGTGATTTATTGCCGTGACTATAAGCTGATATCCGATGCGTTGCAGCAAGTCGCGCCCGGCAAGCGGAGAATCACATGGTCATACTCCGATTCCGAGGCCGATGTATATATCGTGAAGGGAGAGACCAAGGACGGACTGATACACCTTACATACCGATATAAAGGAGAGGAGCACGAGCTGAAGGCGCCGCTGACGTCGGACGCCGACTTCGAAAACGCAGCCAACGCGCTGACGTTCATGCTGTACAGCGGCGTGGACGCGCAGGAGATAGCGCGCAATTTCAAGGACCTGCACAAGCTCGGCACACGCCTTAACGTGAGCGACGGCGTGAACGGCTGCATATTGATACACGACCAGTACACTTCCGATTTCTCGTCGCTGCGGCCGGCGCTGCACTTCGCGCGCCGTCGTCAGACTCCCGGCAGCGGGCTGACCCTGATACTGAGCGACCTGCATCACGAGACATCGGACACCGATACGCTATACCGTCAGGTAAGCCGGCTTGTAAAGAGCGCGGGAGTGTCGCGTTTTGTGGGTATCGGACCAAAATTGGCGGCTCACCGCGAACTGTTTGGCGACAACGCCGAGTGCTACGAAAGCCTGGGGCAGTTCACGGCGTCACGGTCTGGTTCCGACTTCAACAACGAGACCATCCTGTTGAAAGGCAGTCCCGAAGCCGGGTTTGAGGAAATAGAGGAAATGCTTGAGGCGCGCCGTCACGAGACCGTGCTGGAGGTGAATCTTGACGCTATCGTCAGCAATTTCAATCAGTTCCGTCGTCATCTGCAGAAAGGCACGGGTATAGTGTGCATGGTCAAGGCGTCGGGATATGGCGCCGGCAGCTACGAGATAGCCAAGACGCTGCAGGATGCCGGAGCGGCTTACTTAGCTGTGGCGGTGCTGGACGAAGGCGTGGAACTGCGCGACAAAGGGATCACCATGCCTGTGATGGTGATGAACCCGAGGGTGGCCAACTACAAGTCGATGTTCGCCAACCGTCTGGAACCGGAGATATACTCGTTCGGGATGCTGGAGGATGTGATACGCGAGGCGCGCAAGAACGGCGTGAGCGGTTACCCGATCCATATCAAGCTCGACACCGGTATGCACCGTATGGGATTCATCGGCGATGAATTGCCGGAGTTGATGCGACGTCTCGAAGGCGTGGAGGAAGTGAAGGTGCGCAGCGTGTTCACGCATCTGTGCGTGGCCGACTGCCCGGACCAGGAGGAATACACGCAGCTTCAGCTGAAGCGGTATGCCGAATGGTCGCAGTATATCGTGGACCATACCGACGGCCGGGTGTTGCGGCATGTACTGAACACAGCCGGCATACTGCGTTATCCGGAGCATCATTACGATATGGCGCGCCTGGGCATCGGCCTGTACGGAGTCATGCCCTTGGAGATGCCGGAGGAGAAACCGTTGGCTGTGGTTTCGACGTTGCGCACCGTGATATGCGCCATCCACGAATGGAAAGCCGGCGAGACGGTGGGTTACGGCCGCTGGGGCGTGCTGAAGCGCGACTCCAGGATAGCCACCATCGCCATCGGATATGCCGACGGCATGAACCGCCACTTCGGGCGCGGCGCGGTGAACGTGATAGTTAACGGCAAGGAGGCGCCGACGGTAGGCAACATCTGTATGGACGCCTGCATGATCGACGTGACGGACATAGACTGCAAGGTAGGCGACGCCGTCGAGATCTTCGGCCGTCAGGCGCCCGTAGAACGCCTGGCCGACGTGCTCGACACCATCCCCTACGAGATCCTGACCTCCGTCTCCCCCCGCGTCAAGCGCGTCTACTACCGCGAATAGAGAATGCCGGCCATGAAAGTGAATCTCGACACAGTCATCGAGGATCTGAAGGGACTCCCGTTCTTGAGTGACTTCCAATACCGTAAGAGTTCCCCGCGTAGATTCTATATCAAGGATAAAGAGAGAACTCTTTTCATTGAATTTAGTGCGTGCAATGAAGGGGGATTGTTGTTTCTCGAACCTGTGTACGGAGTAAAATATAATGTGCTGCACAAATGGTTTCAGAAATTCAATAAAAGCAGTATTAACGATCAGCGCGGTACATGTTCATTTGCTTTTGTAGGCCGTCAGATTGACAAACATCAGGATGGTTTTTATTATTTCGATTGTGAAGGAAAAGATTATCGTGAGGAATTTGCCAAACTGTCACGCGATTTAAAGGGAAACCTAAAGTATCTGTATGCCCGTTACGGCAACCTTGAGTCATGCTATAAAACCGAAATCCTGCCATACCTCAGAGGTGAAGAACAGTTGCCGAATTCAGGTGTGGAATGGATATTTGAAAACTTAGCCCTATGCAAACTTGTGTCGCCTGAAGATTATCCGGCATTCAAACGTATGGTGATGGAGCGGGTGGAATGGATGAAATCGCGCGGAGAACCCAATTTGTTGCGGTATGATAGCGAGATGGAAGATATTCTCCTCTATCTGGAAACCACAGACATAACTAATATCAAACGGGAGAGGCGGACTCATAAAGATGCAGCACAGGACACCCCGTCCAAGCCGTTGCCTGATAAGAATATTAAAAAAATGTCCGGCAAGGAATACGAAAAAATGCAGGCGGACGTAAGGCGCAGCATAGGACGCAAATACGGATTCCGTCAAAGTTCGTATTGTAACTTCAAGGTTGAGAACGGATACTTTTTCAATATTGATTTCGTGGCTTATGCCTCACTAAAGGTAAAGCCCATGTATGTCGACGACTTATGGTGGGATATATTTGATATGCCCGACAATAAGAACGAATCTTTGAGTTTGCGCGCACTTGGGGCATTCGCTGTGAACGCACAGAATCTGGTCAAGTACGATATCCCGGAATCGTATGACAGGGAGGAACTTGAGGGGCAGTATGAACGATTATTCAAGAACGCTTCTGAGGTTATTGCAGATTTCTTGATTCAGAATCCCGATGCCGACCGGTTTTATCCGAGTGAAGAAATGATGAATCGACGTTCCTACGATATGTTGAATCTACTGGCGCTTATCCACAATGGCCGTGAGTCGGAAGCGTTAGAGATAGCAGCGGAAGCCTTGAAGAATGACCGAAGCTGCGGAATGCTTCGCTCTAAAGACGGCAGGGATATTGATGGCTTTGAATTCATAATCAACTGGTGCAAGCGTCTTAAGAACGCAAGACGTTTTGCCTGGCTGAACTGGAAAAAGAAGTAGAGAAGAATCTATAATAGGCCGACTTCGATAACTCCGTGAAAGCTATGATTGTAAAAATATTGAAGATAGTGGTGCTGGGGGTATGGATCGCTCTGTTGTGCTATGCCATATATTTAATGTCTTGTTTGACTCTGTTTTCGCTGTTGAGCTGTTCGCCGGATACCAATATGGAGATATTAGTTTATGAACATATTATACCCAATGCGGTAGGAGTGATAGCTATGTTGATCTGTCTCCCCGCCTCGTACAAGCGGTTTGTCCGGCTGCTGTTCAATAAAGAAAAAAGGTGAGGGTATAAAACAAAAAACAGACGCATATCACTATGCATCTGATTTCCGACTAATCACAAATCACTTTGTAATTTCGCCGTGGGTCCTAATTCTAAAATAACTATTAATCCATAACTTTACTAATGCAACAATAAATTGTCAATGAAACGATATCTTTCACTGGACTTTCGTCCAACACTAACGCTTTAAAAGTATGATGGCGGAGGAAACGTTAACAAAAACGGCAACCTCCCCGAATCCGAGGATTCGTAGTGGAGCCGGCTTCATGGCCTTCTCGTTTACGAATGCAAAGTTAAGCAACAAATCCGATATGAACAAAAAACATTGGGGCAGAATTTAACACTTTTGGATATTTTTAATCTCCAAATGTGTTAAAATCTGCAAAAATTGTCCTAAATGGGACATAAGTTGCTAAAAAGGGTAAATTACACACTCATTTGATTGTAGTTCTCTACCGCCTTCTGAAGCCAGGGAATGTCTATTCCGCATGGAGTGTTGGCGGCACGTTCTATGGCGACGGGCACCACGGATACATATCCATGGTCCAGGGCCCATTCGTCCGTCCGGTCGTTGTCGGGTTCCAGATTCTCGTATTTGCCCGTAAGCCAATAGAATGGATGTCCGTGCGGATCGAAGTATTCCTGATATTCGTCGTTCCATCGCCCTTTGCAAGGCACGCAGAGCTGCATACGTTCCGGAGTGCGGTCGATATTGGGTACGTTGACGTTAAGGCATACGCCCTCGGGCAGCCCGTGTTTCAGCGTGGCTTCGGTTAAAATGTCGATGGCCCTGTAGCAGGGCGTGAAATTGGCGTCCATGGCATGGTCCGTAAGTGAGAACCCGATGGAGGGGATGCCGAAGGCGCACCCTTCCATAGTGGCGCCCATGGTGCCGGAATAAAGCACGTTGACGGCCGAGTTGGAGCCGTGGTTGATGCCGGCCACAACTAAGTCGGGTGTGCGGTTCAATATATGGTGCATGGCCAGCTTGACGCAGTCTACGGGGGTGCCGGACACGGTGTATATCTTCGCGCCGTTATAGTCGGGCTTCTGCCTGACGTGGAGAGGCGCGTTGACGGTTATGGCCATGGACTGGCCGGAACGGGGCTCGTCGGGGCAGACGGCCACCACGTCGCCGAAAGCAAGCATGCGGTCTATCAGCTCGTGTACGCCGTTGGCGCGGTAGCTGTCGTCGTTGGTAACAAGTATGAGAGGCTTCATGTTAATTTGGTTTTTTTGAATTTAAATGGGGGCCGGCTGACGCCGGAGGGGCCAGCGCTAAGCGCCGGAACAGAACGGCTCCGCGAGGGAGGGGACGGCTGGCGCCGGAGGAGCAGAGCTCCTGACGGAAACCGCTTCGCAACGGAGAAGGGAGGCGGGGAGGCATTGCTAATTCCTAATTGCTAATTGCTAATTAGGAGAGGGGGAGGGAGCGCTTGCGCTTGAGGTAGCGGGCGGCGATGGCCGAATGGCCGGAGCCGGGAAGGGTGGTCAGGATGTCGCGGGAGGGGAAGACGGTGTAGTCGCGGCGCATGCGGCGGAAGTCGTTGTGGGCCTTGAGGATGGCTCGGGCGTTGGGGAAATCGAGCTTGAGCAGGAACATGCCGAAAGCCAGGGTGTCGGCCAGGCGGCGCGTCAGCAGCATCCGGCGCCCGGATCGGCGCGTCATGTTCTTGTGTATCAGCAACAGGTTGTTGCGGAAGTTGAGGTAGGTCTTCCTGGGGTTGCCTTGGTTCAGGCTGGCGCCGCCTATATGAAAGACCTCGGAATCGGAGATGGCGCAGCAACGAAAGCCGGCTCCCCAGATTCGGGCGCATAGGTCTATCTCCTCCATGTGTGCGAAAAAGCGGGGGTCGAGGCCGCCAAGCTTCAGGTATAGTTCGCGAGGCACCGTAAGGCATGCCCCCGAGGCCCAGGCCACATCCACGGCGGGTCCGTCGTATTGCCCGTTGTCCTGTTCCACTACATCGAACAGTCGACCGCGACAGTAAGGATAGCCTAAGTTGTCGAGGGCTCCGCCCGCCGCTCCGGCATATTCGAATTCGTCGCGGCGGTAGAAGCTCTTGATCTTGGGCTGCACGGCTCCGACATCGGGATTGCTGACCATGAAGTCGAGGATCGGCTTCCACCAGGCTGGAGTGGTCTCGACGTCGCTGTTAAGCAGAGTGACATATTCATAATCCACCTCAGCGATGGCGCGGTTGTAACCCTCGGCAAAGCCGTAGTTGGTGTCGAAGGCTATAATCCTGACATCCGGGCAGTTCTTGCGTACCCACTGCACGGAGCCGTCGGTCGAGCCGTTGTCGGCCACGATGAGGTCGCAACGGTCGCATACGGTGTCGCGTGCCACGCCCGGCAGAAGCTGCTGCAGCAGTTTCAGACCGTTCCAGTTCAGTATGATGACGCCTAATTTCTTCATTGTTCGGCTACTATGTTATCGGGAGTGAGGACCAGGGTTGATATGCGGTTCACCATGCCGGCGTCGAAGGAAGCCTGCACGCGCACGTAATTGTCGGTGAAGCCCTGCATCATGCCGTCGTGCACGGTATGTTCCCACAGCACGGGACGCTCCGCGCCGTGCTGCGAGTCGAGGAACTGCCGCAGTTTCGTGTCGGATATGGCAATCAGCTGCTCCACGCGGCGATGTTTCTCGGCCTGGGGCACTGGGTCGGGGAGATGAAGGGCGGCGGTGCCGGGACGTTCAGAATAGGGGAACACGTGCAGGCGCGAGACAGGCAGCGACTCGATGAACCGGCATGCCTCGGCCCATTCCTGCGCAGTCTCGCCGCGCGCGCCGGCAATGACGTCCACGCCGATGAAGGCGTGTGGCATGACGCGGCGTATGTGTTCCACGCGCTCACGGAACAGCGCCGTGGCGTAGCGGCGGTTCATCAGCTTCAGCACCCGGTCGGATCCGGATTGCAGCGGAATGTGGAAGTGAGGCATGAAGGCGCGCGACTGAGCAACCCAGTCGATTATTTCGTCAGTTAGCAGATTAGGCTCGATGGACGAGATGCGGTAACGCTCTATTCCCTGCACGGTGTCCAGCTCGCGGATGAGGTCGAAGAACGACTGGCCATTGTCCGAACCGAACTCGCCGATGTTGACACCCGTTATCACAATCTCCTTCGCTCCTTCGCCGGCGGCCATGCGGGCACGGTTCACGAGGTCGGCTATGACGCCGGAACGCGACCGGCCACGGGCGTAGGGGATGGTGCAGTATGTGCAGAAATAGTCGCAGCCGTCCTGCACCTTGAGGAACCAGCGTGTGCGGTCGCCCCGTTCGCACGACGGCTCGAACGTGGATATCTGCCGCGCCGGAGTGACCTCGGTCACCGACTGGCGCGACTGCAGGAAACGGTCGACATACTCGGCTGCCTTCAGTTTCTCGCCCGAGCCGAGCACCAGCTCCACGCCGGGGAGCGAGGCCACCTCGCCGGGCTTCAGCTGGGCGTAGCATCCTGTCACCACTATGGCGGCCTGCGGATAGCGCGCGGCCAGGCGGCGTATCAGGCTGCGCCCCTTCTTGTCGGCCGTCTCTGTGACAGAGCAGGTGTTGACCACCACGATGTCGGGCGTCTCGCCGTCGGCGGCACGGCGCACGCCGCGCCTGTTCAGAGCCCGGCCTATGGCCGACGTCTCCGAAAAGTTCAGCTTACATCCTAATGTGTGATATTCAGCGGTTATATTGTGCGGATATGTGCTCATTTATACTGTTTATCGCATTAAAAATGCCATTTCGTTTGCAAAATTAACAAAAAAGTATATAAATACTTGACAAAGGGGGGTGGAATTTATTAATTTTGCAGTTTGAATTGTGACACGAAAAGATGAAGCACATAAATAAGGCATCGTTCCTTAAAAAATATATATGCCAGGGCGGTGTATTTTCGAGGGAATTTGGCCAATCTGTGAGGTCACAGCCTCGCGGCTGTGACCGAAGAGAGTGGCTAAATTAACCGAAAAGACACCGGTCAAGGTGTAAAATAAATAATGAGAAATATTGAATATAGTTTATTAACAATGAAAACGTCAGAAAGAAAAATTACCTCTTTCTCGCAGAGGCACGCCATCTTCGGGCCTTCGGCTCAGTCACATAGATGGCTATGCTCCTTCGCCGTCAGGCCCGAATCTGGTGCACCTCTGCGACCCTGGCGTATATATTTTTTAAGGAACGATGCCTAAGGAGCTGAAGATATCGTTCTGGGCCTCGCATTTCACCACGATAGTGACGGTGACGTTAGTGTTGCTGTTGGGGGGTATCATATCGATGCTGTGGCTCAGCGCCAACAACGAGACGCGCCGGCTCAAGGAGCGTATGGAACTGACGGTGATACTGGCAGACAGCATCCCCGACAGCGAGGGAGTGCGCCTGGCCAACGAGATAAAGCGTCAGCCCTACGCAGGCGTGGTGCGCTTCACCAGCAAGGCCGAGGCCATGAAGGAATGGAGCCGCGACACGGGCGAGGACCTGGAGACGCTGTTCGGCGTGAATCCCCTCAGTCCCGAAGTGGCGTTCACCCTCAAGGCCGATTACAGCTCAAAGGCTCAGATAGCCCGGATCAAAAAGAGCATCGAGGGCATCAAGGGCGTGGAGAATGTGGCCAGTCCGGAGGACGAAATGGTGGACGCCATGAACCAGAACCTGGCTCTTGTCACGATGCTGTTGGGAATCATAGCGGTGATAATGCTGCTGATAACGTGCGTGCTTATCAACAACACGGTTCACCTGTCGATATATTCGCGGCGGTTCTCCATCCACACCATGCAGCTGGTGGGAGCCACCAATGGTTTTATCCGCAGGCCCATAGTGCTTGACAATCTGCTTTGCGGCCTGATAGCCGGCGCATTGGCGTCGGGGGTTACCGCGCTGGCTATATGGGGAGCGCGAGAGAGCGGCGTGGTGGACGTGGCCACGTTCCTGTCGTGGAGGGATTTTGGATTCGTCGGCGTCGGCATGGTGCTGGCAGGAGTGTTGATGTGCGTGGTGTCGTCGTGGCTGTCGGCCACACACTATCTGCACAAGGAATACGACGAACTGTTTCGATAAAAGAAGATAATGGCAAAGAAAAAGATATTTACGGGCACAATGTCCACCGAGCCGCTGCAGAAGGAGAAGGCGTCCGAGCGACCCTTCACCAAGACCAACTTCGTGATGATGGGCTGCTGCGTGGCACTGATCATAATAGGCTTCCTGCTGATGAGCGGCGGAGGCAGTTCCGACCCGAACGTGTTCAATCCCGACGTGTTCAGCACACGCCGCATCGTGGTGGGCCCGACGCTGGCCTTCCTGGGCTTCCTGTTCATGGCGTTCGCCATAATCTGGACGCCGCGCGGGCATAAGGACGCCAAGACCGAAAACACAACCCTGACGGCAGACGCTATCCGGACTAAAGACGCAGACAAATAATGGAATGGTTTCAGGCCCTGATACTGGGCATAGTGCAGGGACTCACGGAATATCTGCCTGTGAGTTCCAGCGGACATCTCGAGATATTCAAGGACATACTCGGCATAGACCTGCCGGATGACGAGAACCTGCAGTTTAACGTCGTGGTCCATGCGGCTACGGTTCTGTCGACCATAGTGATACTGTGGCCGATGTTCCGCGATCTGTGCCGGAGTTTCTTTACGTTCCGGATGGACGATAATTTCCGGTACGTGTGCAAGATACTGGTGAGCTGCATACCTGTGGGAATAGTCGGGGTGTTCTTCAAGGACTATGTGGAGAGGATATTCGGCAGCGGACTCCTGATAGTGGGAATCTGTCTGATCGTCACCGCCGGCCTGCTGCTGTTCGCTCATCTGAGCGACATGCGCGCGGGGAAACTGCAGCGTGCCAATGCAGGACGCGACATATCGTGGTGGGACGCCATCATCATAGGCTGCGCGCAGGCAGTAGCCGTGCTGCCGGGTCTGAGCCGCAGCGGCACCACCATCGCCACCGGCATCATGTTGGGCGATAAGCGCGACAAGGTGGCCAGCTTCTCCTTCCTGATGGTGATACTGCCCATACTGGGCGAGTCGCTGCTTGACGTGAAAGATATGATGAGTGCGGACTATACTGTGCAGACCGATGCCCTGAGCATGGCCATCGGCTTCGTGGCGGCTTTCATAGTGGGTTGCGCCGCATGCAGCTGGATGCTGAACATAGTGAAGAAAGGCAAGTTGTGGTGGTTTTCCGTATATTGCGTGGTGATGGGCGTGATATGCATACTGTGGAACTAAGTCATAGGTCAGAGTGACGAGTGATAAGTGACGAGTGATAAGGTAAGAAAAGAGACTGAATGGACTATATAAGTGGGGAAATACTGGTTATAGACAAGCCGTACCGGTGGACGTCGTTCGATGCGGTGAAGCGTCTTCGCGGAGCCGTGCAGCGCAGGTTGAACGCCAAGCGTTTCAAGGTGGGTCACGCGGGCACGCTCGATCCATTGGCTACGGGCGTACTGTTGGTGTGCACCGGTCGCGCCACCAAGCGTATCGCCGAGCTGCAGGAGGGTATGAAGGAGTATGTGGCTGAAATCACGTTCGGCGCCACCACTCCGAGCTACGACCTGGAGAAGGAGATAGACGCCACCTATCCGTGGGAGCACATCACTCCGGAGCTGATAGCCGAGACATTGCCTAAGTTCCAGGGTCATGTGATGCAGGTGCCTCCGGTGTTCTCGGCGGTGAAGGTAGACGGTAAACGCGCCTACAACTACGCCCGCAAGGGCAAAGAGGTGGAGATCAAGGCCAAGCCCTTGGAGATCAAGGAGCTTGAGGTACTGAGCTGGGAGGCGCCGAAGCTGACTCTGAGGGTGTTGTGCAGCAAGGGCACCTATATCCGGGCACTGGCGCGCGATCTTGGCGAAGCGATGAATTCAGGCGCCCATCTCACTGCGCTGAGACGGACCAGGGTAGGAGACTATACGATTAACGACGCCATGAGTCTGGACCAGGCACTGGAACTGATCAAGGACGGCCCGGTGGAATTCCCGGACGAACCGACGGCCAAATAACATAGACAAAATAAATGAAATGCCGCACGTGTGCGGCGAAACCATACTAATAAGCATGAAGCTATCTGAATTTAAATTCAAACTTCCTGAGACCCTGATAGCGCAGCACCCGACGGAAAACCGCGACGAGTGCCGCATGATGGTGGTGGATGCCCGTACGGGCGAGATCAGCCATCACATATTCAAGGAGATCATCAATTACTTTGACGAAGGAGACGTCATGGTGTTCAACGACACGAAGGTGTTTCCCGCTCGTCTGTATGGCAACAAGGAGAAGACGGGGGCCCGCATCGAGGTATTCCTGCTGCGGGAACTGAATGCAGAGAACCGATACTGGGACGTGCTGGTTGACCCGGCGCGCAAGATACGTATCGGCAACAAGCTGTATTTCGGGGATGACGAGTCTATGGTCGCCGAGGTCATCGACAATACCACGTCGCGAGGCCGTACGTTGCGTTTCCTGTTCGACGGCGATTACGACGAATTCAAGAAGGCCCTCTATGCTTTGGGCGAGACGCCGCTGCCGTATTACATCAAGCGGCCGGTAGAGGAGACCGATGCCGACAGCTATCAGTGTATTTTCGCACGCGAGGAGGGAGCCGTTATGGCTCCGGCCGCGGGGCTGCACTTCAGCCGCGAGCTGATGAAACGCCTGGAAATCAAGGGCGTGGAGCGCGGATTCCTGACGTTGCATTCCGGATGGGGCAACTTCAAGGAGATAGACGTGGAGGACCTGACCAAGCACCGCATGGATTCCGAGCAGATGCGTGTCAACGACGAACTGGTGGAAATGGTGAACGCCGCCCACGACCGCGGCAACAGGATATGCGCCGTCGGTACGTCGGTGATGCGCGCCATGGCCTCGAGCGTGTGCATGAACGGACACCTGATGACCATAGAGGGATGGACCAACAAGTTCATCTTCCCGCCCTACGACTTCACGGTGGCCACGGCGATGGTGAGCAACTTCCACATGCCGCTCAGCACCATGCTGATGATGGTGGCGGCCTTCGGCGGCTATCAGCTCGTGATGAAGGCTTACGACACTGCGGTGAAGGAGAAATACCGCTTTGGCGCTTACGGCGACGCGATGCTGATATTGAAATAACGGTCTATGAGATGAAAAATCCCGTCCTGCATTATATGCGGGCCGGGATATTTTGTTTTTGGAGAGGCGTTATTTTTCGGGACCGTTTATCAGATTCTCGCGCACGGCCTGCGCGCGGTCGTCGTCGTTGTCATAGCGGGTGTTCAGTAGGTCGGGGAAGAATATCAGCTTGAACACCAGGAAGAAGATGGCTAATTTCACAAGAATCAATGCCCACAGGTAGCGTCCTATGGTCATGTTGCGGAATCCATCGGCGTATAGCCGCCAGGTGCGGTACAGGATGGATGTCTTTTCTTCCGGCTGTGTCATGATGAATTTGTACAAGGTTCGGTTTATTTATGGTGAACCCTGTTGCAAAGATAACGATAAAAGTGGAAAATAAGTGCTGGAAAGTGAAAAATAAGTGCATAAAAAAAGATTAATTGTCTCCCGACAACAAATCCTCTAACCTTAAATCTAATACCATGAAAAACACGAATGCAAAGTTAATAATAAAAATCGTGACAAAAAAATATATATAGCAATAAAATGATGTCAATTTGATATTTTTTAACGAAAAACAAGAAACAATAAGAAATTGTGCATAAAAAGGTATAATAGTATAAAGCGGATGTGAGTTTATAAAGTTAAAAAAGTTTATAAAGTTAAGAGAATGCCGGGGCCGTTGGCACATCGATACCGTTATCTTAATTTTTTAACTTTCTAAACTGTTTAAACTACTGAGAGATGGCAATAGAACGGATACGCGGCATAGTAATAGATGTGGTAAGGCATACGGACCGTCATAATGTAGTGACGCTGTACACGCGCGAGCGCGGGCGCATGTCCTTTCTTATGCCTGTGGGAACGGGCCGTAACGCCAGGATTCGTAACGCACGTATGCAGCCGTTGGCGGTGGTAGAGGCCGATATCAATTTCAAGGGGAACAAGAATCTTCAGACATTGGGCAAGATGTCGCTCCTTGTGCCGTGGCGCGACATTTACTTCAATCCCGCCAAGAGCGCTATAGTGATGTTCCTGTCGGAATTTCTCAACTGTTTCCTGCGACAGTCGGAGGCTGACGTGCCGCTGTGGGACTTCATATACTCCACGCTGGGCGGTCTTGACGCCGAACGCGGATCGGTTGCCAACCGGCATATCGCGTTTCTGGTCGGATTACTGCCTTTTGCCGGCATTCAGCCTAATCTGGATTGCCGGGGAAGATACTTCGATATGCGGGAAGGTGTCATGACCGACAGCATACCGCTGCATCATGACGTAGTGACCGGTGACGCCCTGACGCATTTGGACCTGCTGGCGCGCATCACGGCGGCAAACAGCAGATATTTCAGATTCACGAAAACGGAAAGAAGAGACACGCTGGCCGGGATTATACGTTATTACTCCATACACTATCCCGGACTGGGCGACCTGAAGTCGCCGGCCATACTCGCCGAGACATTCGGATGAGGTGGCGAAAGAAATTATTACGCAAATATTACCTATTTTACACGTAGATGGTAAAACCAAAGTACGTAAATTCACAAAGTGCAATAGATTGTGTTAAATAACGTTAAAACTGCACTTTGATTTGGAAATCATTTTAGTATTACGTAAAAAAGTATTATTTTTGCAATGTGTTTTTCATAGTATTAAATTAAGATTAAGGTTTCCGTCAACCTCTTTGTGAAAAGGGGTTGACTTTTTATTTTATGCAAAATAGGCCATGTTGTTGATGAGAATCAATGCTTTGGTATGAGTAAGGGGCCTTCTGGGCCCTTGCGGGGTAAAATAGCGATGTGATAGAGGTATATTTATGTATAAAATCAAAAATTTGTATTTGATAAATAAAACAAACAAATAAAATACCCCAAAATATATTAATATTAATTTGAATATTATTGAAGGATATTACAAACTTCAGCGGGGTGATGTGTCCGGACAGATTGCGGGGATAGGTAATTCTGAGTATTTCTAACATATCGTCAAATTTAAGGAACGATGCCTAAAATAGACTATTTTGAGTATTGCCGCAGTCTGGAATCGGGAGTAATTTTGCAACCGATTTCAATAACGACTATATTCAAAATGGAATTGAGGAGAATATTCATAATTGCCGCCTTATGTGTCGGTGTATGCGGAGCCAGGGCCGACAAAGGGGCAATCGATGATGCGGCGCCTGCGGTTTTCACCAAGGGAGACAGCGTGGCTTTGAATAACGTAAAGAAGAAAGTGTCTCTATGGGACCGCCTTCATGTCGGAGGATACGGAGAAGCCGCATATTCCTATAATTTCTTCAGCGACAACTATCTGCGGTATTCTCATCCGGAACAATACCGTAATGAGAAGCACGGTCGTTTCGATCTGCCTCATGTAGTGATATACTTAGGGTACGATTTCGGCAAGGGATGGTCATTCTCGTCGGAGATAGAATTCGAACACGGCGGCACGGAATCGGCCGTGGAGATAGAGACCGAGGAGGCCGGCGAATATGAAAAGGAGATAGAACGCGGCGGAGAAGTGGCCCTCGAGCAATTCTATATACAGAAGGAGTTCTTCCCTCAGTTGAAGGTACGGGCCGGAATGCAGGTGGTGCCGGTAGGAGCCACCAACGCGCATCACGAGCCGAACCAGTTCTTCGGAGTGTATCGTCCGGAGGGTGAAAATACCATAATTCCCTGCACGTGGCACGAGATATCGCTATCGGTGTCCGGCCGCGCCGGCAAATGGAACTATATGGCCATGTTCCTGCCGGGCCTTGATTCCGAACGGTTCGGCAATCAGGGCTGGATCCACGACGGATCGGCGTCGCCGTTCGAGTTCAAGATAGCCAACCGGTTCGCGTTCGCCACGCGTGTCGAGAACTTCAGCGTGCCCGGATTGCGTCTCGGCGTGAGCGGATACGTGGGCGAATCGTTCCGGAACACCCTCTATCCCACGGGATCGGACAAGAACAAGGGAATCCGGGGAACGGTGGCCATCGGATCGTTCGATTTCAAATACGAGGGCTACGGCCTGCTGGCACGAGGCAGTTTCCTGTGGGGACACCTGTCGGACTCGCAGCATATCAGTAAGTTCAACATCGCCATGTCGAAGAATTCCACATCGAAGCGCCAGGAAGTGGCCTCGGATGCCGTAGCCACAGGCGTTGAAGCCGGATACGACATATTCCATACCATCAAGAACCGGCACGTGGCCAATCAGAAATTCTACGTATTCGCACGCTATGACTATTACGACTCGATGGCCAGGATGGAGAATTCCGCGCCGCTGGAATGGTGTCACCGCCAGAAGATTTCGGCCGGCATCAACTGGTATCCGATCCCGCAGGTAGTGGTCAAGGCCGACTACACCATCGGCTTACTGAATAAACGGTATAACAACGAGCCCGCCGTGAACGTCGGAGTGGCATACGTGGGCTGGTTCAAATAGAGGCTCGGCATTGGATTAAGGATTAAACAACTACAATATAAACAATGAAGAATCTAACTAAATTCATGCTCTTAGGAGCGTTTGCCATGGCTGTCTCCTCCTGTTCGGAGTCGAACGACGGTCCGGATTCCGGGACTCTGAGCGAGAAGGAGAAGTCACTGCATAGTGCCACACAGGAATATGTGACCAATACGGTGCTTCCCACATACAAGGACATGGCCGACGCCGCCATCAAGATGCGCGAGCTGTGCCACACAATGCAGAGCAAGCACGAGGCAGGAACACTGGCCGAGTCTGACATCAAGGCAGCCGGCGAGGCTTGGAAAAAGGCCCGCAAGAGCTGGGAGCTTTCCGAGGCGTTCCTGTTCGGCCCGGCCGCAAACCATAACATCGACCCGCATATCGACTCCTGGCCTCTCGACAAGGCGGCTATGGACAACCTGCTGGCCCAGATACGCAGTGGCAATCCCTGGACGCTGGAGAACAACGGCGGCTACGGCCTGATCGGATTCCACGCCGTGGAGTACATGCTGTTTGAGCTAAGCGCCGACGAGAACACCGCTCTGGTGCATTCCACCGACTATACGCCCGAGGAAATGGAGTATCTCGTGGCCGTGGCCGACGACCTGTGCGCACAGTGCGTATGTCTTGAGGCATGCTGGGCCGGTACGGACGCCCTGAGCGACGCCAAGAAAGCCATCCTTGAGGAAGCCGAGCTGGACTACGGCGAGAATTATGGATGGGAGATGATGAACGCCGGTCAGGCAGGCTCGCGTTTCAAGACATATCAGGAGGCCGCCGAGGAGATAATCCAGGGATGCATCGACATCGCCGACGAGGTGGGCAATACGAAGATAGGGCGTCCGCATCTCGGATCGTCGAGCGAGGACAAGAACTATATCGAGTCGCCCTATTCGCTGAACTCGATCGAGGACTTCGCCGACAACATCCGTTCGATCCGCAACGCTTACTGCGGTTCGCGTTCGGGTCAGCCCTCGGTGAGCGACTATGTCAAGGCGCAGAACCCGACCGCCGACGCAGCCGTGCGCACAGCCATTGAGAACGCCATCGCGGCAATCGAGCGTATTCCCGAGCCATTCGCAAAGACGGCCGCCGGTGCGGAAGCCGAAGCTGCGATGAAAGCCGCCGGCACCGATCTTGTGGCAGCACTTGAGGATGCAGCCGCCATCGTAACCGGAAGATAAGGAACAGCGCCTGTCGCGCCTATTATTCAGATCATGAAATATTATTCCATATTAAACATGCTGTCCGTCGCTCTGTTGGGGGCGACGGCAGTTTCGTGCTCGGAGGAGAAAATCACGGACGATCCGGTACCCCCGAGCCAGGAGAAACCCGAGTGGTATTATGCCGGCGGCGAGCTGGGCACGACATTGTTGAGCACCACCAACGCATACGAGCAGCCTGCGCCGGCGGTGGAGAACCAGGGACTGTACCAGTCGTTCAAGAACGGCGAGGCATTGTTTGAGAAACCCTTCATGGCCAACCAGACGGGTGTCCGTTCAGGCCTGGGGCCGGCATATATCCGGACCTCGTGCATGCACTGTCATCCGAATTACGGTCACGGACAGCGTGTGCCCGAAGGTGAATTCAACACCAACGACATAGGCAACGGCTGTCTGCTGGTGGTGTACGATCCCAAGACGGAAGGCTATGTCAGCTGGCTGGCCGGCATGCCCCAGGGACACGCCGTGGCTCCGTTCAAGGCTCCTGTGGACGAATCCAAGATAAGGGTACACTGGGCCGAGGCAACCGACGAGTGGGGCAACCGCTTTGACGACGGCGAGACCTATTCGCTGCAGTATCCTGAAGTGACCATGCCCAAGGACGCCATCTATGTGGTGAACCGCGGTTATCAGCTTCCAAACGATTATGCCGTGAAACTGGAGTCGACCATCGGCATATACGGCACCGGACTCCTCGACGCCATCACCGAGGAGGACCTGCTGGCGCAGTATCGTAAGGAGGAAAGCGACGGCCTGCTGCCCAACGGTCTCAACCCCGCGTTCTACGCCGGTGGAAACTGGGTCTCGATGTATGCCAACAAGCTGCAGGGTGACGGTACGGGCTATGCGCGCAGGTTCACTTACGCCCTGTCGCGCGGTCCCCTGCAGGATGCCGCAGGCGCCAACGCCATCTGGAACATCACCAACGTGACACGTTCCGACCGACGCTACCACTACCTCGACGCGGCCGGGACTTACGCGCAGTATTCGGCTACGGATCCCGAAGTGCAGGCCGGTTTCGAGACATACATCGCGCGTATCGATCCCGGACATAAGCATCCCGAATACTGGCAGGGCACGATGGAGGAGCGCATCAAGGCGTATCTGAACGACAAGAACCTGGATGTGGAGATGAGCGACGACGAGTATACCGACCTGATGGTATGGCATCGAGGTCTGGCCGTGCCGGCCGTGCGTGATGTGGACGATCCCGACGTGCGGAGGGGTCGTGAGCTTTTCTCTCGGATCGGCTGCGACTACTGCCACCGTCCTTCGTGGACCACAGGCCCGGACAATATCGTTGACCCCGCCAAATTCTTCACGGGCAACGAGCTACCCCGGTTCCCGTATCAGACCATCTGGCCCTATACCGACATGGTGCAGCACAAGCTGCTGATGGCTAATGATATCCGTGGCGGATGGTGCCGCACTACGCCCCTGTGGGGCCGCGGGCTGCATCAGAAAATAACCGGTAGCCCTACTGCCGACCGGATGCACGACTGCCGCGCCCGCAACGCAATGGAGGCCATCATGTGGCATGGATATTCGCCCCGGAGCGACGCGCGCTACAGCATCGAGCAGTTCCGGAAGCTGCCGAAAAAAGACAGGGACGCGATCATAAAATTCGTGGATGCAATATAAAATTCCCGGACACGTATATAATATGATGTCAAGACAACCATTCACATTGCTGATACACATTGCCCTGGCCATAATCGTGGCCGGGGCAATTGTCACTCATTACGCGGGCATTCAGGGTGAGCTTATGCTGCGTGACGGCGCGGCCCCGGTGCGTACGTTCGTAAAGACGTCGGGTCCCGGCGACGGCACCTTCCCGTTCGAAATATCGCTTGTCGACGCCGACATCGACTTCTATCCCGGCACTACCACGCCGATGGATTTCCGCAGTGTGCTCCGCATCGACGGCCATGACGTGAACGTGTCGATGAACAAGGTGGGGGAATACGACGGCTGGCGGTTCTTTCAGTCGGGCATGAGTCCCGACGGCTCGACCCTGTCGGTGAGCCACGACCCCTGGGGCACGGGCATAACATATACGGGATATATCCTGTTGGGAATAGGGATGATAGGATTCTTCTTTCAGCGCCGCACACCCTGGCGGGCGCTTCTGAGGAGCCGTAAGGGCGCCGTGCTGCTCTGCTTAGCCATGATACCGGCCCTGTGCGATGCCGCGGAACTGCCCGCCATGCAGCGTCCCCTTGCGTCGAATCTCGGAAAGGTATATGTGTACTGGAACGACCGCGTCTGTCCGATGCAGACCATGGCCCGCGACGTGACGCTGCGGCTGTATGGCTCGGACTCGTATCAGGGCATGACTGCCGAACAGGTGTTGTCCGGCTGGCTGTTCTATTATGAAGAATGGTTGCGGGACTACGAGGCCAATGCGGAAAGCGTGGCCGACGCGACGCCCAAACAGAGGAAGGCGGAAGCCGAGAAGCTGGGTCTGATAAACTGGCTGGGTACCGGCGAGGCGTTCAAAATCTATCCCTACCGGACGGCGGAGGGGCATCTGGAATGGCTGTCGCTGACGGGCAAACGTCCGTCGCGCATGGAGCTGGAGCAATGGAAGTTCATGCAGACCACAATGCCTGACATAAAGGAAAACCTGCTGGCCGGCCACAATATCCGCGCCAACGAACTCCTGTCCGGTCTGATTGCCGGCCAGCGTAAATATGCCGGCGCCGACACGCTCCCTTCCGAAACAAGGATAGAGGCGGAGCGGCTGTACAACAAGTGGGGACGCCCCTTGCCGGCGGCCATTATCGTCCTTCTGGCCGGGGGCTTCTATCTGTATGCCGGCATCTCGCGGCGCCGGATCGGCCGGAACATCCGTATGGCCATGATGGCGGTGACATGGCTTCTCCTTATTTATATAGGAGCCATCCTGGGAGTGTTGTGGTGGATCAGCGGGCATGTGCCCCTTTCCAACGGTCCGGAGATGATGATGTTCATGGCGTTGGCGGCCTTGTGCGGAGCGGTATGCCTGAGGTCGGACATACTGCGCGGAGCGTTGTCGTGCATCGGTGCGATGACGTTGTTCGTGGCCGTGATGGGGGGCCGGACGCCACGTATCGGGATGCTGATGCCCGTGCTGGGCAGTCCGTTGCTTTCGGTGCATGTGGCCATCGTCATGATCTCGTATGTGCTGTTCCTGCTGATGGCTGTGCTGTCGGCCGTGGCGCTGTGCAGTCGTAATAAGGAGAACGAGGCCGCATTGTCGCGCATGAACCGCCTCATACTCGTGCCGGCCGTGTTCCTGCTCGGAGCCGGAATGTTCATCGGCGCCGTGTGGGCCAATCAGTCGTGGGGCCGCTACTGGGGCTGGGATCCCAAGGAGACCTGCGCGCTGGTGATGTTCCTGATCTATTCCGTTCCCATGCACTGGGCTTCCCGGCCTCTGAAATGCTTCCGTAAGCCGCGTGTGCTGCATTGGTATCTGCTGCTGGCCGTCCTGTCGGTGCTGTTCACATACTTCGGCGCCAACTACCTCCTGCCGGGCCTGCACTCGTACGCATAACTCATGCGGATTCGATATGTCAGCGCAAGGATGCCGGATTTAGTCATCCTTGCGCTATTATTTCCGGGAGGCGGGGCAGGGCTTCGTCGGTCGGACTGTTTTTCATCACGTATTCCGTATTTTTTCAAAAAGGAAATGTTTTCTTTATTATCCTAAATATGGGAATCTCAGAATTTTTATATAAATTAGCAGATATTAGAATTAATGGAATATGACAAAGATAACAGTCAAGGGTACGGAAGTCAATATTGCAAAAGTCAACGGAGAGGATTATATCTGCCTTACTGACATGATGCGTGCGAAAGATGGAGACTTCTTCATTACAGACTGGCTTCGCAATCGTAATACATTGGAGTTTATAGGTATCTGGGAGAAAGTGTATAATCCCGATTTTAATTATGGCGAATTCGCCATAATTAGAAATCAATCGGGCCTTAATAGCTTCAAAATAAGCGTAAAGGAATTTGTATCCAAGACTCATGCAATATCCTTGCAAGCAAAAGCGGGACGATATGGTGGGACATACGCCCATAAGGATATTGCATTTGAGTTTGCAATGTGGATAAGTCCGGAATTCAAGGTTTATATCGTCAAGGAATTTCAGCGACTCAAGGAGGAAGAACAACGTCTTGTAGGTTGGTCTGCCAAGCGCGAGCTGTCGAAAATAAACTACCGTATCCACACAGATGCCATCAAACATAATCTCATTCCTGCTGAAATTACCAAGACCCAGGCGAGCATTATTTATGCTAACGAAGCGGATGTGTTGAATGTGGCGATGTTCGGCCTGACGGCCAGGCAGTGGCGCGATGCTAACCCCGACTTGAAAGGGAATATCCGCGATTACGCCTCTATCAATGAACTTATATGTCTTTCCAATATGGAGAACATTAATGCGGTTTTTATTGAGCAGGGAATATCCCAATCCGAACGATTGATAAGACTGAATAAGATTGCCATACACCGGATGTGCGTTCTCGAAAGCGGAGAAAATGACAGGGAGCTGTTAAAATAATACTCTTATAGATACAACGTAATCGTGTACGGTTAAAAGATAAGCGGCAAGGATGACAGGGCGTCATCCTTGCGCTATTATTTCCAGGAGGCGGGGGAGGGCTTCGGCGGCGGGGATGTTCTTGACGACGCATTCCTTGCCTTTGTAGATGGAGACGCGGCCGGGACCTGCGCCGACATAGCCGTAGTCGGCATCGGCCATCTCGCCGGGGCCGTTTACGATGCAGCCCATCACGCCTATCTTCAGCCCCTTCAGGTCCTTGGTGGCTTCCTTCACTTTTTTCAAGGTCTCCTGCAGGTCGAACAGGGTGCGTCCGCAGCTGGGACAGGCTATGTATTCTGTCTTGGAGGTGCGCAGACGCACGGCCTGGAGTATGTCAAGTTCGAGTTGTGCTAAAGTCTCGTCGTCGAAGTTGGGATTGTCGATGCGTATGCCCGAGCCGTAGCCGTTGAGCAGGAGGGCGCCGAAGTCGGCGGCGCTCTTTATACGGAGGGCGTCGAGGTCGGCGTCGTCGTAGGCCATGCGCATCAGCACGGGCTGTTTTCCGCCGGTGGCTGTGTAATTGTCGATGGCAGCGGCCATGGCTCCCACCGGATTGGGCCCTGCGGCCGAAATCTCGATTAGATTGGACGACGGCGAGGGCTTGTCGGCGTGCCATGCCACGGTGGATGTGCCGTCGGGCAGCTGGCCATCATAGGGTGCTGAGTATGTACGGGCCGGCCCGGGCATAACGGTCTGCGGCTCGTCGATGGAGGCATGGCCGTCTGGCGGGCGCGCTTGATTTCGCGGGTCAGCAGGCGCTGGTTATGTGCGCAGGTGCCGGTGATGCGGCGGGCAATGATCTTGCCGCGTTCCGTGATATAGTCGCGCAGCAGCAGGGCCACAGGCACTTCGTTTTCCGGCGGTTCGCTGAGCGACACGCGGATGGTGTCGCCGAGGCCGAGGGCCATCAGCGCTCCGATGCCCGCCGCCGATTTGATGCGGCCGTCCTCGGCGTCGCCGGCTTCCGTCACGCCTAAGTGAAGCGGGAACGACATTCCTTCCTTATCCATCTCCTTGACTAACAGAAGGACGGTCTGATACATCACAACCACATTAGATGCCTTGACCGAGATGACGATACGGTCGAAGTTTATTTCGCGCGCTATCCTGAGGAATTCCATCACGGACTCCACCATGCCGGCCGGAGTGTCCCCGTAACGGCTCATGATGCGGTCGGACAGCGAGCCGTGGTTCACGCCTAAGCGTACGGCCACGTCATGCTCGCGGCACAGTTCCAGAAATGGTACGAGCGTGCGGCGGATGCGGTCTATCTCCTCGGCATATTCCTCGTCGGTGAAGGTCAGTTTCCTGAACGTGCGGGCCGCGTCGACGAAGTTGCCGGGATTGATTCGCACCTTGTCGGCATGGAGGGCGGCTTCAAAGGCGGCTTTGGGGTTGAAATGTACGTCTGCCGACAGGGGAATGTCGGAGCCGAGGCCTTTCTTGATATTTTCGAGATTGGATGCCTCGCGCACGCCCTGAGTGGTGAGGCGCACCAGGTCGGCGCCGGCGTCCGCTATGGTCTTGATCTGGGCTACACAGGCATCAGTGTCGTTGGTGTCGGTGTTGGTCATGGACTGTATGGCAATCGGGGCGTCGCCTCCGATTGTGATGCGGCCCACACGCACAGGAAGCGTGCGTCGGCGGTTATAGTTATAGATAGACATAATTCAGGATTGTAATATTTTGACAGAGCCTTAAGTCTGAGGCTCTTAAATCATAGTCAGGAAGTAAACGGAGCAGAATCCGACGGCATAACCGGCCAGGACCTGTCCGAGCGTGTGGCGGCCGAGCCAGAGACGGGCCGAGCCGGTAAGGCCGGCGCAGGCCACGGCCACTATGAGCCATGTCAGCACATCGGGGTTGACCATCGGCGTGTGCGACATACGTACCAACAGGGCCACGAGTCCCGCCACGCCGGCGCCGTGGGCCGAGATCTTCCACCAGTTGTTGATTATTACCTCTATAAGACCGGCCAACGCGCCGCCGGCATAGAACATGACAACCCACATCGGGAAGCCCTTCATGGCTAAGAACACAGCGGTTCCGCCCATGCACAGGATGGTGATGATGTAGGGGATGGTGCGTTCCTTCCGGCCATTAAGGCCGAGGTCGTCGACCATGCCGAGGCGTTTCAGCAAAAGTACCATCAGCGCCGGCACCACGATGGTGATACCGGCCACAATCAGGGTGAAGCCGAGCTTTACCCCCATCGGCACGTAGCTGTAAAGGGTGAGCATGAACACCAGGACGATGCCGTACACGGGCATCAGGAGGGGGCTCATGAGCCAGGACACGGCGGTGGAGAAGTTGTCGGCGAGCTGCTCCAGGCGGGTGGGCGGGAGGTCGGGGGTGGTGG
>OIGD01000642.1_pt1 | contig 39431 bp, 38 predicted proteins | sample 1582211 | NCBI WGS metagenome assembly OIGD01 (sample SAMN04414078, study PRJEB24778) | human gut metagenome | material: faecal | host: Homo sapiens
ATTTACTTGATACAAAAATTTTATAGATATTGGGACAATATTACATTTTAACTTGAAATGTAATTGGATAGCTAAATATTGACCACATATTATTAAAGATTATTTTATTAACTATTATAACCGATACTCTGATGTTACCGTTGATATGAATAATAATACTGTAGAAGTCCATAAGACACGAAATGAACCCTGGAAAGTAACCATGCTTTATACTGGGCAAGATACAATGACAGGTTCCCGCATTAAAAAAGCTCAAAAATATATTGGAAATGAGCCGTTTTTTTTAACATATGGCGATGGTGTTAGTGATGTCAATATAAATGAACTTATAAAATGTCATAAAGCTTCAAAAAAAGCTATAACAATGACAGCAGTCCAACTTCAAGGACGTTTTGGTGCTTTAGTTATAAAAGATGATAATGTTATTACATCCTTTATGGAAAAGCCAAAGGGAGATGAAAGTTGGATAAATGGCGGATTTTTTGTTTGTGAAAATGAAGTATTTGATTATATTGATAAAAACAGTGACAATATCGTTTTTGAACGTAAACCGCTTGAAAATCTTGCAAAAGATAATAAACTAAACGCATATAAACATAGTGGTTTCTGGAAGCCAATGGACACATTACGTGACAAAATAGATTTAACAAATATGTGGCAAAATGATGAAGCTCCATGGGCGGTTTGGAATATGTAAGAGAAAAGATAGATTAAGAGTAAAAATTATGTTAAAAAGTTTTTATAATGGTAAAAAAGTATTAATAACAGGTCATACAGGGTTTAAAGGTTCCTGGCTTGCTTTGTGGCTAAAATCATTAGGAGCAAACGTTTTAGGTTATTCTTTAAAACCAAATACTAATCCTTCCATGTTTATTTCACTTAATATTGAAAAGGAAGTTAAGACTTTTTATGGCGACATCCTTGATGAAGAAAAACTGAATAAAACATTTATTGATTTTAAACCTGAAATTGTTTTTCATCTTGCAGCACAACCGCTTGTTAGGTTATCTTATTTTGAACCTAAATTAACCTATAAAACAAACGTGATTGGAACATTAAATGTGCTTGAAGCGGCAAAAATATCAAATAGTGTAATTTCGTTTGTAAATGTGACAACGGATAAGTGCTATGAAAATAAAGAAAAAAATGAAGGATATTGTGAACATGAGCCAATGGGCGGGTATGATATGTATTCTTCATCAAAAGGATGTGTTGAGATTATGTCATCATCCTATCGTCGCTCATTTTTAGAAAATGGTTATTATATGGCAACAGCCAGGGCAGGTAATGTAATTGGGGGCGGAGACTGGGCTTTTGAGCGTCTTATCCCAGATTGTATTCGATTTATTAATGATAATATGCCAATTGAAATAAGAAACCCAAATGCAGTGCGACCATGGCAGCATGTGCTTGAGCCTCTTTCAGGCTATTTGCTTCTTGGGATGATGCTTTATAATGAAAAAAATAAATATGCTCAAGGTTACAATTTTGGCCCAAATAAGGACTCTATTCTAAAAGTTATTGATGTTGTAAATGAAATTATAAAATGTTATCAAAAAGGGAATGTTATTTGTAATAAAATTGATAACTTACATGAAGCAACTTTGCTTATGCTAAATATTGAAAAAGCTAAAAAAGAACTTAATTGGACACCTTTATATGATGCAAATGAAGCAATCAAACAAACAGTTGACTGGTATAAAAATTATTATCAAAATAATAATGATATGCTTGGTTATACATTAAATCAAATAAAAAATTACGAGGAAAATATAGTATGGAACAAAATTTGCGCGATAAAGTAGTTGAAAGTGCAAAAGAATATTTTAATGAAATAAAAAAAAATAAATCAATCGATGAAAAAAAATACATTCCTGCAAGCGGAAAAGTTTTAAATGAAGAAGATTTAGCAAATCTTATCGAAGCATCGCTTGATATGTGGCTAACCGCTGGACGATTTAATGACGAATTTGAAAAAGAGTTCTCAAAATTTATGGGAACAAAATACGCTTTAACTACAAATTCAGGTTCAAGCGCAAATTTGCTTGCCATTTCAAGTTTAACATCTCATAAACTGAGTGAAAGACAGCTTAAAAAAGGGGATGAAGTTATAACAGTAGCTGCTGGGTTCCCAACAACAGTTAATCCTATAGTTCAAAACGGGCTTGTGCCTGTTTTTGTTGATGTTGAACTTGAAACTTATAATATTGATGCAAAAAAAATTGAAGAAGCAATAAGTGAAAAGACAAAGGCTATTATTGTTGCACATACTTTGGGAAACCCATTTAATCTTGATAAAATTCAACAAATAGCAAAAAAATATAATTTATGGTTAATTGAAGATAATTGTGATGCATTGGGAGCTACATATAACGGGCAAAAAACAGGAACATTTGGAGATATAGCTACATTTAGTTTTTATCCAGCGCATCACATTACAATGGGTGAAGGCGGAGCTTTGATAACTAATAATTCTCAATTATACCATATAATTATGTCATATCGAGACTGGGGACGTGACTGTTGGTGCAAACCCGGTGTTGACAATACTTGCAAAAATAGGTTTAATATGCAACTTGGCAACTTACCTTTTGGATATGACCATAAATATACATATTCACATTTGGGTTATAACTTAAAAATTACAGATTTTCAAGCAGCAATCGGGCTTTCACAGTTAAAAAAATTACCTCAATTTTTGGAAAAAAGAAAAGAAAATGCAAACTATTTACTTCAAAAACTTGATGATTTAAAAGATTATTTAATACTTCCTAAAACAGCAAAAAATGCACAATCTTCCTGGTTTGGTTTTTTATTATCAGTTAAAGAAAATTCAAAATATTCAAAACAAGAACTTGTTAAATATCTTGAAGAAAATGGCATTGGAACACGTCAGCTTTTTGCCGGGAATATGCTTCGCCAGCCTATGTTTGTTGAAAATAATATTGAATTAAGAATTGGAAATTCAAATATTATAAACTCAAAAGACTTAAATGAAAGTCATTATAAGTTGTTGCCAAATACCGATTTTATTATGTTTAACACTTTTTGGGTTGGTGTTTATCCAGCTTTAAATGAAAAAGATTTAGATAAAACTTCAAATATTATTCATAAATATTTTTCAAATTGACAAATAAAATAAAAACATTTAGGATATTTAAATAATGGATAAAAAAAGTCGCAAATTAATAACAAAAAATAAAATAGCATATCACGAGTACAATATTCTTGAAACCTATCAAGCAGGCATAGTTCTATATGGAACAGAAATAAAATCTATTCGTAAAAATGCAATAAACTTAAAAGATAGTTTTGCCAAAATAGATAAAAATAATGAATGTTGGTTATATAATGCGCATATAAGTCATTATTTAGAAGGAAACAGATACAACCATCCTGAGAATCGTGATAGAAAACTTTTATTAACCAAGCGTGAAATATTAAAGATAATGGGAAAAATAAAAAAAGACAACTTAGCCTTTATTCCACTTTCTGTTTTTTTATCAAACGGATTTGCAAAAGTAGAGCTTGGTTTGGCGAAAGGTAAGAAACTTTATGACAAGCGTGAAGATTTGGCTAAAAAATCACAAAATCGCGATATTCAAAGAGCTGTTAAGAATTATAAATATTAAATTTCAGTTTTTTAACGGAGTCCAAATTTTATAATTTATGATTAAATAAAATATGAAAAATAGTATGGAATATAGAAAAGTATAATTATGGATTTAGGTGCATTAATAGGCGTTTTTTTTGGTATAGTATGTATTCTGATAGGTCAGGCTCTTGAAGGTGGCAACATCGGACAACTAATACAAATAACAGCAGCATTTATAGTATTTGGTGGTACAGCAGGAGCGGTTATAATGAGTTTTCCCGTGCCTATAATGAAAGATGCAATGCTTATGCTAACAGATATATTTGCAGGACCAAAGGTTAATTTTGAAGAAACTATTGATGAAATAATTCAATATGCGCAAAAAGCACGTAAAGAAGGTGTAATATCGCTAGAAAAAGATGCAAAAAATGCAAACGACAACCTTCTTCGTTTTGGTCTTGAACTAATAGCAGATGGAACAGATCCAACTCTTGTACAAAGTATGCTTGAAAATCAACTTACTCAACTTGAATCTAAAATAAATGGGGCTTCAAAAGTTTGGGAATCAGCAGGAGGGTTTGCCCCAACAATTGGTATAATTGGTGCGGTTTTAGGCCTAATTCAAGTTATGCAGAATCTATCAGACCCATCAAAACTTGGTGCTGGTATTGCCGTTGCCTTTGTTGCAACAGTTTATGGTGTGGGTAGTGCAAATTTAATTTTTATTCCATTTTCTACACGTTTAAAATTTAAATATCAAAAAGTTTTTGTTTTAAAAGAACTTATTATTGAAGGGGTTATGGCTATTCAAGCAGGTGAGTCACCTGCATTAATTGAACGTAAATTAAATGCTTTTGTATTAGATAGCCACTTAAAAGAAAGCAGTGAAGCTAAAGCATAAAAATTATGGCAAAGAAGAAAAAACATGAAGAACATGAAAATCTTGAACGTTGGCTGGTGTCATATGCTGACTTTATGACATTACTGTTTGCAACGTTTGTTGTTTTGTATGCGCTTGCCCAAACTGATGTTAATGAATTTACCAAACTTCAAGATTCTATAAAATCTGCTTTTAGGTCAATTTCTTTTTTACAAGGCGAACAATCTATTCTAAAAGATAGCGGAGAAAACGTTATTGATTCCTCCGGTGCAAATGATGCACTTATTGATTCATTATTCATGGAATATATTAGCCCAAAATACGAAGAAGAATCCTTTCAGCAGATTCAAGACGATATTAATAAGCTTAAAAACAACGAATTAAAAGGCGTTACAGCAAAAATTGACGACCGTGGACTTGTCATAACTTTGAATGATTCAAATATTCTTTTTGCTCCAGGAAGCGCAACTTTATCAAAAGAAACAATGAAAAAGATTGATTATATTGGGGCATTAATTGGTAAAAAATTTATGCTTCACTTAATACGTGTTGAAGGACACACAGATTCAGAGCCAATAAATAGCCCAATATATCCCTCAAATTGGGAACTTTCAGCCGCTCGAGCTTGTTCTATTGTTCGTTATATGATAGATAAATTCAAATTTGTGCCTGATTTATTTACAGCTATTGGTTTTGCAGATACAAGACCTATAGTTAAAAATAATTCACCTAAAAATAAAGCTCTAAACCGTAGAATAGAAATTATTGTATTAAAGAATAAAAATAAATCTGAACCAAATAATGTAAACATTCAAAATTCAGTTTTAAAAATGACAAAACAATCTCAAAAATCAATCCGCGACCAGCAGCTTGAAGCCATTAATCGTATACTTAATAATAAGCCCTATTTAAATAACGATGTAAAATATGAAAAACAACAAATAAATGATGAAAATAAGTCAGATATAAATCTTATTGATACCAAATTATATGAAATTGAGACAATAAGACTTGAAAATAAAGATAAAAAAGAAATTATTGATAAAACTAAATATTAAAATAAGCTAAATCCATGAGCATCTGTTCCGCCTGTTTTTATAAGTTTATATTTTTCACTTAATTTTTCAATCGAGTTTGCTGAATGAAATTTAATTATTCCACGATGACGACGATAAGGATAATAAACTTCAAGTCCGTCAAGCCCTATATCAACAAGGGACTTAACAAAATTATCGATATTTAACGCCCAACAACAAGCCCCGTGAGCTAAAACAGCAATGCCGCCAGAGTCGTGTATAGCTTCAATAATCTTCTTAGGTTTCCTTTGAAAAGCTTTAAATAACCTTATAATATCAAGTTCTGTTTCTTTTTTATTTTTTGCACACAATGAAAGTAATTTTTCATTATTAATGTCAATATTATAACCTAATAGATGAATTAAAACTCCTTTATGCCAGGAATCAAACTCAACGCCTGGTATAATATTTTTATAATTTTTAACTGTTTCATCATTATATGCACAAATAGTATTATGGTCACATATAGATATAGTTTCAAAATTGTGTTTTTGAGCATATTCAATTACTTCTGATGGAAGCATTTTGCCATCTGAGCAATTGGTGTGAATATGTAAATTAACTTTTGTAAGAAAGTCTTCCTTTTTTAGACTATTTAAATAATCATTAAATTTTTCCATATAAATATTTTATAACAAAAATAGTTTAAATATTTTGTAGAAAATAATTTATGTGATTTTCTAAATTGCTTATAGCAAAAGATATAATATGGTTTTGTTTTTTTTGTTCAGGAGTAATAGTAGTTGCCTGTAATTTGCTTCCATCATTATAAATTCCAATAAGCGGTGATTTAGTATTAACACCGAATTGTTCACTTAAATATGGAAGTTTAAGATCTAAGGCTATATCAGAATAACTTCCGAGAATAATAGGTTTATTGACCTCAAGCTCAATTGTTCCATTCTTTTTTTTATTCAAATTGTCTTCCTCTTCAATATCACATATTTTTGAAGCAATAGGGATATAGTGTTCTATTTTGTATGTTCTAAAAGACGGGTCAATAACCAAAATATCATTTTCAGGGTCAAACATACGATTCTCAACAGATTTATCTTCATCGGAGCCTTTTTTTGTTACAGCTAATACACAATGAATCATCGTATATTCAGGATTGAAAATTCCCATACCACGAACTTTTAAATCAGGGCATTTTTTGATTATCTCTTTTCCTGCTTTTATCATTAGTTCGCGGCAATCTCCCCTTAATTTGCCGTCATCATCACAAGAATTAAAACGGGAAAGATATATTTTACCATTTTTTTCATTTATTTTTGTTTTTCTTGAAGTTAATACATCAGCTTTTGAATATCTACATTTTTGCAAAGTTTTTATAATTTTATATGCGTTATCACGTCCAACATAAGCAACAAGTTCTTTCATGTTATTAACTTGACCTGAACCTTTCATTTTAAAAGATATTTTATCATGTGCTAGGTAGTTATTGATCAACTTTGTGTTAAAGGTAGTTTTTTTATTTTCAGCTCTTTTTATCCAATAAGTATTAACTGGAGTATAACAATTAATTCCGGCTATTTTCATATATTCCTCTCCCTAATTATATACGAAAAGGTAGGAATTTACCTACCTATAAAATCAATTAAATTTTTAGTTTTTATATTATAATTTTTCGTATTTTTATAAATATTTTTAGCTTTCATTTCAATATCCAATTCAGCCATATTTATTTTTGTTTTGTCTTTTTTCAAATTTGAGGAATATTTATTTCCTCCACTATAGGAATTATTGTTGTTAATGTTCATTTTAGTGTTTATGCCTTTCTTAATTTAACTTGATAATAACGTTTTTCTCCCTGTTTTTATCAATTAAAGCTTTTTCAAGGCTTACTTTATTTGCATATATTATTGTATAACAAAAAAGTTATGTTTCAATATATTCTTTTAATCTTTTGCTGCGATTAGGATGTCTCAATTTTCTTAAAGCTTTTGCTTCAATTTGACGTATACGTTCACGGGTGACGCCAAATAATTGACCAACCTCTTCCAGTGTTCTTTGACGACCGTCATCCATACCAAAACGTAAGCGTAAAACATCTCGTTCACGAGGAAATAGTCCACTTAAAACTTCAGCTAAGTCTTCACGAAGCAATTCATGAGCAACTGTTTTAACGGGCGCATCAGCATCTTTATCTTCAATAAAATCACCCAAACGTGAATCTTCTTCTTTACCAATTGGTGTTTCTAATGACAAAGGTTCCTGAGCTACCTTTACAATTTCTCTTAACTTTGGCACTGATATTCCCATTTCCATAGCCAATTCATCTTCTGTTGGTTTACGTGACAAATCCTGAGCAAGTTTACGGGTAATTTTCTTTAATTTATTAATTGTTTCAACCATATGCACAGGTATACGAATTGTTCTTGCCTGGTCTGCTATAGCACGAGTAATTGCCTGACGTATCCACCAAGTTGCATATGTTGAAAACTTATAACCACGTTCATGGTCAAATTTTTCAGCAGCACGTATTAATCCTAAATTTCCTTCCTGAATTAAATCCAAAAATAACATTCCGCGACCTACATATTTTTTAGCTATACTTACAACAAGTCGCAAATTTGCTTGCACAAGTTTACGTTTTGCAATTGCACCAACTTTTCCACCTGATAAAATCTTTTGAGCAAGCTGGATTTCTTCTTCTGCATTTAATAGTTTTATTCTACCTATTTCACGTAAATACATACGTACGGGATCATCACTTGATACACCCCGAGGTAAAGCTAATTCACCGGATTCTGAATCTTCATCGTCATCATCTTCTGTATCTTCATCAAGTGATGAAGGCGAATTATCATTATCAAATGTTGAATCAATTGAGCCAACACTACCTAATTTTGTCGCTGCTGCGCCTATTATGGTATCTATATTATCAGTTGATAACGGACTATCTTCTCCATCAAATAAATCATCTGCATCATTAATAATATCTTCATCCACTACAGACACTATTGATTTATCAGATTTTTTTCTACTCATACGTTAATTTCTCCAGTTCTCGTTATTTTTATCAGTTCTTGTATCCTTAATTGACATTGACGTTTTGTTTCATCATCACTAGCTAATGCATATTCTTTCTTTAAGTTTGCTATTAACTGTTTTGTCTCGGATGTTTTTATTTTATTTATATTTTCATAAATTATTCCTAATAAATCCTTTTCAGATAACTCTTTATAGCTTTCTGACAAATAGACCAAATCACTCAATATATTTTTTATTTCATTATTTTGTGCATATTCAATATATAATCTTTCTTGAAGTTCACTTACATTATTTACTGTACATGCTAATTTGTCAATCGTATTTTTAATCTGTTTTAATGTTTCGTCAGAAAAATTAACATCCTTCATGATTAAACTTAATTCATCTAACGTTAATACGTTCTCATCTATTATAAAAACTGAAAGTAAATTTTTTTGCGCTTTTTTTTCAATATTTGGTGTTTTTTTTACATTTCTTTGCATTTCTTCATAATTTACTTCTTCATAAACACTACTTTTCTTCAACTCGCTATATATACTTTCTTCTTTAAGGTCAAGTGATTTAGCAGATATTTTTATATATTCGCTTAGGATAATTTCATTATTTATATCTCTTAATACTTCAATTAGTTGTTTTACAATCATAGTTTTTTCTTGAGGGGACATATTTTCTTTTTTCTGAGAAAGGATTGTATTAAGCTGGTAATCAATAAATAAAGGAGCATTTAACATTTGCTTTTTATATTCTTGTGCCCCGTATTGACGTATAAATTCATCAGGATCTTTGCCGTCAGGCAAATTTATTACACGCAATTCACATACATATTTATCATTATTTAAAGTTGTATAGCTTTCATCATATTGTTTTATTTCTCCTAACAATCCAAATGCTTCTTTTATAACGTTTGCATTTCGCTTTGTTGCCATTTTTCCGGCGTTATCCAAATCAAATGCCATATAAATGCGTTTTGAAGGTGTGTATTTTGACATAAGTTTAACATGGTCTAATGTTAAAGATGTTCCACAGCTTGCAACACAATTTTTTACGCCTGCCATTTGCGCGCTTATTACATCAAAATATCCTTCCATTATTACAACACCGTCTTCTTCTTTTATGGCTTCTTTTGCATGATATAGGCCATATAATATTTTACTTTTATTGTATACAATGGTATCAGGAGAATTTAAATATTTTGGAGATTGTTTTTCCTCTATTGCCCGTGCCCCAAAAGCAACAATTTCTCCCATTTCGTTAAACACAGGTATCATTATACGGTTACGAAATCTATCTATTGAACTAGAATTACGCTCACGCTCTATTATCAAACCTGCATCCTTCAATATTTCAGCTTTTATATGACTTAATTTCTTTTGAATACCATCATATTCATTTAAAGCAAAGCCAAGATGATATTTTTTAATTATTTCATCATTTATTTGTCTTGATTTTAAATACTCATATGCCTTTATGCCCGATTTTGAGTTTAAAAGTATATCACAATAAAACTCGCTTACTTCTTTTAAAGCACTATATATTTCTTTTTTTCTATCCTGATTATCATATGTCTTTTTAAAATTTGAAGGCAGTTCAATGCCAAATTTTGCTGCATATTCTTTTATTACATCATTAAAACTCGCTCCTGTTGTTTTCATAATAAAAGAAAAAACGTCACCACCTTCACCACAGCCAAAACATTTGTATATTTGTTTTTGCGGATTAACAGAAAATGAAGGAGTTTTTTCGTTATGAAACGGACACAGGCCCCAATAATTATTGCCTGATTTTTTTAATATTACACTTTCACTTATTACATCGACTATATCAAGTTTGTCTTTTATTTGTTCAACAATTGACGCATAATCATTATTTTGCATAAATACCATCTATTCCGATTAATTTAAATATTTGCTCGTCTGATTTTTTATTTTGGCTTGATTTTGGAATAAATAAATCTTCATATTTGGAAACAGCATACCTATCTGTCATACCTGCTATATAATCACAAACAGCCAATTTTATTATATCTTCTTTTTCACTTATTGTTTTATCTATATAATTTAAGTAATAGTCAAAGAGCTGTCTAATAATTCCCTCAACTTTATTTTCTTCTATTTTTGCTTCATTATTTAAATACACCTTTTCAAACATAAAATTGCGCAATTTATTTAAATAAAACCAACATTCTTCGGACATTTCGACTTTTTCTTTATCCAAGCTGTTATCGACAACATCATTTATCATTTTGGCAAGTCTGTTTTTACGTTTTGTAGTAAAATATTTTTTACAGTCTTCAGGCATAGCATTTTCACTAATTAAACCTGATTCAATAGCGTCTTCAATATCGTGGTTTAAATAGGCAATTTTATCTGCAAGTTGAACTACCATACCTTCAAGCGTAATTGGTTTTAATCCCCAACTATGAGTCAAAATGCCGTCTTTTACTTCTTTTGTTAAATTTAATTTTTCAATATATTTTACAACACGAAGGCTTTGTTCGTTATGGCGAAATCCGCCTAAATCTTTCATAATCTCGCCTAAAACTCGTTCACCGCTGTGGCCGAATGGTGTATGTCCTAAATCGTGTCCTAAGGCAATAGCTTCCGTCAAATCCTCGTTTAAGCTCAACGCACGAGAGAGAGTCCTTGCAATTTGAGAAACTTCCAAAGTATGGGTCATGCGGGTTCGATAGTGGTCGTTTTGAGGTGAAAAAAAGACCTGGGTTTTGTGCTTCAAACGACGGAATGCTTTCGAGTGCAAAATTCTATCTCTATCGCGCTGAAAACACATACGAATTAGACAAGGCTCCTCCTCAATATCCCTGCCTTTGCTTTCACTACTTTTTGTTGCATATTTGCTTAATAGTTTTAATTCGTTTTCTTCGGCTCTTTTTCTGATACACATATTTTCACCCTTTATCCTGATAATTTTATTATATATAAAAAAGGGTAAAATTTAAAATATTTTTATCGGTGTTTATATATCTTTTGGTTTTACTGCTTAATAGTTGTTTTTGTTTGAACAATAGACATCCAAATGATTGCAATTGTCAATCCTATCATTATTATAGTATTATCCATTTTTTTCCCTCTTTCTTTTTAACATCTGGTTTAACTTTGACTCATTACTTAAATAATTTAATATAAGAATAAAAGTGTAATAAAATCCTAATCCCATTAATAAATATTTTACAAAACTCTTGTCAAGAAACAATAATCCTATAGTGCCGCTTACGACCAATGCAAAAAGACTTATTATCATTTGACGTTTGGATATTGCATTTTGTACGTTAAGTTTTAATATTTCTATTTCTTCATTTTCCATATTTTGATTATATCCTCATTTGCGGCTTTGTGCAAGTATTTATGATTATTGTCATAATTAATAAATATGTTTATTTTAAAACTTCTGAAAAAAGTTGCAAAAGTAAAATGTTTCATGTAATATTAAAAATGAATAATACTCTTTTGCCTAATTTACAAAATAAGTAACGTGGCTAAAATCGAGAAGAAAAAAGGAGAAAAATCAAAATGAAAAGCAAAATGAAAACACATCGTGCTGCTGCAAAGCGATACAAAGTGACAGCAGGCGGTAAAATTACAAGACGTAAAGCCGGTAAAAAACACCTTTTGGCTCACAAAAGTCCTGCTCGCAAAAACAGATTATCCTCAATGGTTGAAGTTTCTTCAACGCATTTAGAGTTGGTATCAAAAGAGTTACCATACAAGAAGTATTCAAGATAGGAAATCAAGGAGGATAATATAAAATGAGAGTAAAACGTGGTAATGTTTTAAGAAAAAGACATAAAAAAATATTAAAATTAGCTAAAGGCTTTAAAGGTGCACGTTCACGGATATTTAAAGTTGCAAACTGTGCTGTTATGAAAGCACTAAAATATCAATATCGTGACCGTCGGGTTTTGAAACGTAACATGCGCCGTTTGTGGATTGTTCGTATTAATGCCGCAGTCCGCTTATATGATTTAAGTTATTCCAAATTTATGAATTTACTTAAAAAAGCTAACATTCAGGTTAACCGTAAAATGCTTGCTGAAATGGCAGTAAACGAACCTGAAGCGTTCAAAATTATTGTTGAAAACGCAAAAGCAGCAGCATAATTTATTTTTTGATATTGATTTTAAAAGTAAGTAAAATTAAATTTTACTTACTTTTTTATGTTATAATTATAAAAAAATCATGCTCAGGAATTTTATTGTATATGTTAAAAAACACAAATGAAAAAAAAGCATTTACTTTAGCTGAAATGATAATTGTTATGGTTCTTATCGGCTTAATATGGACTGTTGTTGCAAGAGTTATGACTAAAAATATGGAAAACAAAATTCAGCTTTATCTCTTTGGAATTTATAACGAATTACAGTATGTGGCTAAAAACGTAAATACAGTTTTATTAAAGAAGCAGGAAAATAAAAACAAAAATCTTAACGATATTATGCTTGATACCAGTGCAATAAGCTATTGCGATGCTTTTGTTTCAAACACCAATACTTATAATTCTGTTGATTGTATTCAGGGAACATCGCAATTTATGATATCAAAAGACGTAAAACCCAATATTACAAATACGTATGACTGCACAAGAACATATAAATATAATGTTAACTCAAATGGTTGGGCGACTGAATCATATATTCCATATACATCAACATATGTAAGTGATATTTCGCAATATTCTGAAAGTTATAAAAACCTTATAAATGATAGTGCAAAAACTGGCGATAAATATTATAATTGTACAAAAACTACTGAAGAAATTCCTAAAGATGAAGAAAATGAAACGGGTGATTTTGATTTAAACCAACAAATAATAAACCGGGCATTTGTTTCTTCAAATAATGTGAGCTTTTATTTTATAGCTACATCAAGTCTTGTTGATAATAATTATTTTGAAAAAGATATATATAATTATACCGCAAATATTGAACAAGATGCCATATGTGACGTAAATTCAACAGGTTCAGCTTCTTCTAATTCTTATAAAAACTTATTTATATACAATCCATATACTTCAACAAAGTCGGTATACGGTAATGGTAAAATAAATTCGGTGCGATTTGGTAGCGCAAGTTCAAGTAACGTTGGAATATTCATAACTCAAAGAGGGGTAAATCGTTGCGGTGAAACCTGGGCTGAAATTAAAAACAAAATTCCAACCAATTTATATAATGAAGATAGATGCAAAACATTTTTTAATTTATATCAAACATACGGGAATAAACAGTGTTGTATTTTTGCATATACAAATAATGGTGATAAAATTGGGAATTCTCAAAATCTTGGCTGCTGGAATGCCATATGCCAAACCATAAAAATTCCTTGCGTTCAAATGCCTTCTACAAGTAACGATCCAAATGCTAAAGATTCAAGTAGTTTTTATAACAAATGGAATAATTATTTTAGTAGGTATTTTAATAATAATCGATTTTATAAATCAGCCGTTAAATTAACAAATATAACTGAAGGGCACCAGGAATTTAAGAAAGAAATAAATGGGACTACAAGCTTAACATATCCAAACCATTTTATATATATATCAATTGATACACCATTTAAGTCAGGAACATACGGTAAAAATGTCTTCGCTTTTGAACATTTTGATTCAAAAATAATACCGGTTGGCATACTTGCAAGTGATAAAAACAGTCCTTTAAAATTTAACGTCATTACTCGTAACCCTGATTCATTAAACATTGAACGGTTAAATGACAAGCCGCTGAATTTTTGTGAAGCAATGAAATATACCGGTGAGAAATTTTCACCATATTGTGGCTGCAAAGATGATTCAGAAAATGTGATTAAGCAATATATAGATAATGTTAACCCAAAATGTAAAAGTAATTTTGGCTGTATAATACGTCCTGTACGTCCAGCTATTATACGTATTGGAAGATAGAATAAAAATATATATTAAATGTTGAAAATTATAAATATAGCATTAATACTTTAATGTATGAATACAATATTCATATATACAGATGATTTTTTCCATAAAAACTTAAACAATAAGTTATAGCATCCGTCAGAATATATAGTTTATTTAATAATGAATGAAATTCGGGAATTAATTTTTGAGGGAAAAAAGTTTTGTATAACAGTATATACCCAATAAACATACATTACAGATATAAAACCGATAAAAACAAACAAAAGGTGCAAGGTAAAGATGAAGAGACCCAAAATACCGGCGGTAATCTCTCAAATGGAAATGCATCCGAAATTACACGTGAAGAACTTGAACACAGATATCATCAAAATAGCCTTAATTATGGAAGTAACCAAAATTTTAATTTAAATACATATGCGAATAATCCCAATAATGTTGTCAATAATTTTAAAGGGAAAAAAATTATAAATATACATCAGATTGTATCTGATTTTCGCAAAACCCAAATAGCAATAAATGCTCCCGATGATGTCGTTCATAATGTTAATAATTTTTTAAGCAAGGTAGATTACGAGTCAAATTCAAATAATCCTCAAAAAAATGTTATACAAACAAATTTAAAAGAAGCTGCAAAACTTCTTGACGATTATATATCAAAAACACTAAACAAAGACTCCCATGTTGTTGAGGGTTGGCTTAATGCTTTATTTTTGCAGGACATTGATTATAAAAATAATCCAAATGACATAAATGAAACTTTTAAACTTAAATTTCCAAAAGGTTCAAAAGTTGATGAAAAAATATCTGAAAATTTAGATATACTATACCCTAATGCACCAAAATCAACTTCACTGCAGACTAAAGAAGATGCAATAATCCATGAAGAACCATTAAGAGCAAGCACTGATTTACAAGATAATTCCTCAATACCAATTAAAGATACAAAACCTGATGAAAATCAAATAAATAGAAGTAATATAATAAACCTGGATAGTAAACCAATAGATTCCACTAACAATGCTGGCAAATCTGTTAGTTCTATAAGAAATTTAACTTTACCAAGACTTGAAGAAGAAAAACAAAGTGTTAAAATTGAAACTTCACAAAAAAATAACACAAAAAATTATATTCCCAACGACGAAACATTGAAAAGTTTGTTTACACAGGCTAAAATACTTGGCAATGCAAAGGATTACCAGAATGCATTAGATTTTTATGAAGATGCTTTAAATTATGCTAATCAAATCGGTGATACAAAGATCGAACCTTTAATTTATTATGAAGCAGCAAAAATCTATGATAGAAACGATAATATCAACACGGCAATTGAATACTATTCAAACGCAATAAATGTGTCAGCTGATAATGTCAATATTAAAGCACTTTCACATATGGCACTTGGTAAAATATATGACGAGTCTTCAATAATTGATACGTCATTGGACCATTATATTGCTGCTGTTTCTTATGGTGGTGAAAGTGAGAATATAAAACTTCAAAGCTATGCATTGCTTGATATCGGAGAAATTTACGCCTCTAGATATAATAGAGAGGCTGCTTTTGATTTTATCGAAACAGCAAAGGACATGGCAGATGAAACTAATGATAGCAGAACTATTGGAAAAGTTTATTCCAAATCAGCAAAAACATACAAAAACTTTAACGAAAACCTTCAAGCATTAAAGGATTTAAAAGTTTCAACAATGGAGTTTGACAAAACATCAATTGAACTAAAAAACAACATTGAAAACCATATTATGGCTGCATCCATTTTAATTGATTTAAACAACTCAAAGAAAGCCAAATCATTATTGAATAAAGCTTTGAACATGGCAAATGAAGCAAATTTAAGCCAATATCTGCCACAGATAAATAGTTTGAATAAGCTTATTTAATATGTGTCACGCCAGTTACTATAAAATTTAATATCACGCAAGCCAAATTCCAAACCATCTGTACCAGGGTTTAAGTATTTATAAAATTTAACATAATTTTTTTCGTTTTCAGGTTCAATTGGTTCGGCAAAAAGATTCACTGATTTTAACTGAATTAACCTTATAGTTTCATCTGAATATCTCAGATTTTTTAACACTGTTGCTGATGTCATATCTGCTCCTGTTATTGAAGCATTCGAAGAATTGATTGTCAAAAACATAATAAAAAATATAAAAACGATTTTCTTCATTTCAAAAACTCCCGACTTTTATAATATTATTTTAATGTATATTTATTTATATTGCAAATCCTTTTTTGAGCTTAAAAACTTTACAATTATACATATTTTCATTATAAAATTAAAATAGGGCAAACCTGCAGGCTCAACTTCCCAAAGTTGTATGAGACGAACTATAAATTCGGTATATGTCATAACAGCAAAGGAGGTGATGTCGGAATGTTGATTTGTATTAATACAAAAGCACTAATATTAGTTTTACTAATAATACTAGTGCTAAAACAAAAAAACATTTAGGGTTTTAAAGAGCGGGGCCTAAACCGCTCACCCTATTTTTATTATATCATTTTCAATAATTTTTTCAACACATCAAAAAATCTTTACAATTATACATAATTTCATTATAATAAAATAAGCTTGATAAATTATATCAAGGTCTGGTAAGTTTCTCAAGCTTTTTGTATCCTCTTGAGTAAAAGAGGAAGCCTGTATCGGAATGCAAGGAGTGTATTAAACCGAACAATCTGATTTTGTTTATTCTAGAATTAATTTAGGGGTAGTTAAGAAAGGCTTTAGGAATCAGGAGTTCTTATAACCTTTTCCCTTAGATATATTTTTATAATACCATTTATGATAAAAAATTTAAGGTGTCAGTTAATAATTATATAAAAAAGTTAACAAAATAGACATTAACGCTCATTAATGTTAGCATGTTTTCAGGAAAGGTTATAAAAAAACTCAAAATAAAAATGCGAAACGATTTAGATACAAAAGCAAAATATAATAAGTTCAATAAAAAGCTTATGGTGACACAAATACTTGTGTTTTTTCTTTTTTTGTCACTAGCAGGTTATTTATTTTACCGTCAGATATTTGACACAAAGTCCTATCGAGTAAAGGCAAAACGTCAAAGGAGTGCATTAAGTTTGGTTATGCGCGGTCAGATACTTGACCGTAATGGTATAAAACTTGCATCGGATATGACAACATATAAAGTATATGCAATAACTAGGGATTATGACCATGCAATAAGTGAACTTGCAACAAAACTCGCCCCAGTTCTTAATATGTCGTATTCAAAATTAACACAACTTTTAAAAAAAAACCAGCCCGTAATACTATTAAAGAAAGATTTAGATAAAAAAACAGCAACCCGGGTAAGAAAATTGGGGTTAAGAGAAATATCAGTTGAGCAGCAAAATGATAGGACATACCCGCAGGGTCAAATGTTAGCTCATGTTTTAGGTTATTATAACGCAGAAGCTGATGTTTCCTCAGGTATTGAATACACATGCCGTGATAAACTTGAAAAAGCCGATAAGCGTGTTGAGTTTGAAAAAACACCAAATGGCAACATAATATACAACTTAAATACGGACCCGCTTGCTACAACAACACCAGCGTCAGGTGAAAATGTTACCTTGACTATAGATACAGCAATACAGCACGTATGTGAAACTGAATTAAATAAAGTAGTAAAAGAAAAACAAGCAGCGCGTGGGTTTGCAATGGTTATGGATCCAAAAAACGGAGAGATTCTTGCATACGCAGTAAATCCTACTTATAACCCTAATCAATATAAACAAGCAAGCGCACTATCGCTTAAAAACTGGAGTCTAACAGATATATTTCCACCTGGTTCAACATTTAAGATTTTAACTGTTGCAACGGCTATTGAATTAGGTCTTTTGAATGAAAATTCACTCGTTAATGACACAGGTAAAGTCAAAATAGGGTCTTGGGAAATAAAAAACTATGATTACTATAAAAACCCCAACCCTGGAATGATTGACCTTGTATATTATTTTGAACACTCAAGTAACGTAGGGAGTGTAAAAATAGCTCAGATGATACCCAAACAACAGTATTATAACCAGTTAAGACGGTTTGGTTTTGGGTCAAAAACAGGTATTGATTTGCCAGGCGAATCTGTTGGGCTGCTTCCCAAATATACAAACTGGGATGCAGCAATGCAAGCTTCAATGGGATATGGTTATGGAGCTTCTGTTACAGCTATTCAAATGGTGCATGCAGTTTCAGCCATTGCAAATGATGGAATTGCCGTTACACCTCATGTTATAAAATATAAAGATGCGGAACTTGAGGAAAAAGTTAAACGTCGAGAAGTTGTAAAATCTGAAACAGCACAGGCATTAAAACGAATTTTGACAAAAAGTATAAACAATTCAAAAGGACCTTTAAACTTGCCACAATATACAGTTGCAGCAAAAACAGGAACTTCACGTAAGCCTATGGAAAAACAAAAAGGGTATTCAAATCAACTTTATACATCGGTTATTGGTTTTTTGCCAGCTGATAACCCTAAGGTGCTTATATACGTAGTTGTTGATTCACCAAAAGGCGAAGCAATATGGGGGTCTACTGTTGCGGCTCCAATATTTCGTGAAATAGCGCTTCAAACTGCTAGAATTATGAACATACCACCTGATAAAAATATTAGTAACGATAATAAAACAAATTAAGGATAAAGAAATATGGAACTAAAGAAACTATTGAACAAAATAAACTATAGCGAAATCAGAAATTTAAATACTGATATTATAATTAACGGTATTACAATTGACTCAAACAAAGTACGACAAGGTGATATATTTGTATGCATACGGGGTAATAATACAGACGGCCATAATTTTGCATATGATGCTTATAAAAATGGAGCCAACGCAATAATATGCGACCATTATATAGAAAATGTAAAATCCATTCAGATTGTTGTAAAAGACACTCAAAAAGCCTTGATTGAGGTATCAAATGCATTTTATGATTATCCCTCGCATCATATAAAAGTCTTGGGTGTAACAGGAACAAATGGTAAAACTACGGTTAGTCATATTTTGGAGCATATATTGGAACAAAACGGGGAAAATTGTGGTTTGATTGGAACTTTAGGATATAAAACAAATTTTGAAGATTGTTATCATCCTACACATAATACAACACCACAAGCTAATGAACTTCAAAGTATTTTAAACCAAATACGTTTATATGGTTCAAAATATTGTGTATTTGAAGCTTCATCACATTCAATCGAACAAAATCGTATCGGTGGAATAAATATTGAACTTGCTATGTTTACAAACTTGACTCAGGACCATCTTGACTATCATATTACTATGCATAATTATTTTGAATCAAAAGCAAAGTTGTTTAAAAGTTTAAAAAGAGGAAAATATGCAGTTATAAATGCTGATGATAAATATGCAAAAGATTTCATTAATGTCATACAAGAGGGAGTAAATATTATTACATATGGAATAAATAGTGAAAATGCTAATGTTAAAGCACATGATATTGAATTTTATGATGATTATACAATTTATAAACTAAAAGTTGATAAAAATCTTTTGAATGAAAACGAAAATAACGATATTCAACTTAAAATAAAATTATCAGGATTATTTAATGTATATAATTCATTATGTGCAATATCAGGGGCAATTGGCTTGGGAGTTAATTTAAAAACTATAAAAGAGCGTATTGAAAAAGTGTCACCGGTTCGCGGGAGATTTGAAATAGTAAATACAAATCCGCTTGTGATTGTTGACTATGCCCATACACCTGATGGTTTGGAAAATGTTTTAAAAGCAGCAAGGGCGTTAAAAAAAGATGAAACACAAAAACTAATATGTTTATTTGGCTGCGGGGGAGACCGTGATGCAACGAAACGTCCTAAAATGGGCAAGATTGCTGATGAGCTTGCTGATATGGTTGTTATTACCTCCGATAATCCAAGAAGTGAAAACCCTGATGTTATCATTTCAGACATTTTGACAGGCATTAAAACCATGGACAATAAACGTATTTTTGTTGAAAGTGATAGAAAGCAGGCTATTGAATTTATCCCTAAAATAGCAAAAACAAATGATATAATTGTTATTGCGGGCAAAGGTCATGAAACATATCAAATATTAAAAGATAAAACAATACATTTTGACGACCGTGAAGTAGCTCAAAATGTTTTTCCACAAATGAGCTTGTGTTAAGCTAAAAAATGTTTTGAAAAATAAATCCGTCAGGCAAATAATATTTATTATTAATAATTGCCTTTCATAAGATCTGACAATTTTATGTCTTTTTTATTCTTATTTAGTTTTGGTTCGGTTATTTTGTAACTCTTTTTGCTTTTAAAACTTGTAAGTCCAATATGCTTATTTGTTTCTTCTTTTAACATAAATATTTCCATAAAAAAATTTTTTATTGCTTCCATTTTTCTTAATGTTTCCTTTGTTTTTATTATCACCTTAATATTTATTATTAACTATAAATAATATATTTTATCACCTTATAAAACTATTTTTTACTTTAAATTATAACCTTTTATGGTAATATTTAAAAGTATGATAAACGATGAAAATATTATACCTTTAGATAATGAAATTCAAAATGCTTTTGTTTTAGCATCAAAAACTATTGAATATGATGATATAATTCAAAAATTAAAATCAAATGATGATAAAAATAAAGCTATTTATATTTTAAACCTAAACGATTTAAAAACTCAAAACGATACAAATTTATTTTTGAATCATTTAACTGGTTCCCCAAATGATATACGCGAAGCTTGTGCATTTAAACTAAACGAATTTTTAAACGAGAATATTAAAAATAACACATATAAACTTCTTATTGAAAATGAAAATGCAATTAATATATTATCTAATGCTATTAACGATATAAATCCTTCAATATGCAGGCTTGTTATAAAAACTGTTAAAAAGTTTAATAACCAGACTGTATTTCAAAACGTCATAATAAAAAAAAGCCTTGATATTATTAATGATGAAAATATTCCAGTTATCAAAAAAGGATATAAAATAAACAAACATATTTTTGCTCTATATTGGAATCTTGAAGCAATTGCAGGTTTAAAATTGACTTATAATGATATGTTAAAAAAACTTATAATCAATTGTGCAAATATGGACGAGTTTTATACAATACGTGAGAAAATAGCTAAAATACTTGTGTTAAATCCTGACTTTAAAGATATTGAAATAGAAGATATAAAACTAAAATTAAAATCAGATCCTAATTTTTATGTTTCAAGATTTTTTAATTAAAATTTACATTTGTAAATTTTTTGTTGTAGTAAATTTTTGTCTTGTATATAATAAATATGGTTATTTATTTGTCTAAAATGAAAAAAGGAGAGTATGTTATGAAAATTATGTCAGATCATGGTTCAGCAAATTTTGTTACAAAAAAAAATGTGCAAGGAAAGCAACAAAACAATCAATCATTTAAGGGTATGTTTTTTCTTATGACTGATTCACATTCCCGTTTGCCAATGAGTATGGGTGTTTTGGAAAAGATTGGGCGTATTATAAAAAGCCGAAAAGAAACAAGCACTTTAATAGATGCAGGTGATTGTTTTCATGATACATTCAGTTATTCAGCAATAAAGGATACTTATTTAAAATTTAAATCAAAAAATAAATCAACAAATGTTATTTTAAATCTTGGAAATGTTGAATTAGATTTAATTTTAAAAAATAATGATAAAAATTTATTAAAAATTTTTGAAGAATTGAAATCAAAAGGTGTAGAGATTATTTCAACGACTGTAGATCTTCTTAAACAAAACAATCCATTTAGAAAAGTAATAAAACCGTATACAGTTGTTGATGATATTGTTGATGGAGTAAAAAAGAAGGTTTTAATTGTTGGTACAAGTATTGATGCAAGTATTGGAATTGATATCGAAAAAGAAAAGAAATTACTTAAAGATACATTTGCAAGTATAAGCAAAGATAAAGTTGAATATGATGAAGCAATATTAATTTCGCATAATTTTTGTCCGGATACCGACCAATTAAATGATTTTATGGTAAACGATTTAAATGTAAAGAACCTTAAACTTATAGTAGGTGGACATCCACACAGTTTGCACGATTATGAGAAAAACGGTATAAGAGCAGTTTATCCACCTGCACATGGCAAAGGTGCAGTCACAGCAACGCTTACAAAAGACGGTATGAAAGTTCCTAAAATGAATATGGCAAATAATCGATATGACTATGACTCTTTATTGGAAAATCACCAGGAAGATATTGTAGTGAATGTAGATATTGATAGTCCATTGCCAGTGAGTGATGAATATAGCAATATTATATCAGAATCTGAAAACATGAAAACAATTATATGTAAAGCGCCTTTTGCTCTTAATTTTAGAGATAACGGAGCACCTCTTGGGGATACGAGCGAACTTGGTACTTTTATAGCAAATACCTTAAAAGACCGTTCAGAAAGTGATTTCGGATTTTTGCTTACAATGGATTTAAGAGAAAAACTGCCTGGAAAAAATAAAAATATATCGCTTTATAATATTAATGATACAATGAATGTTGACAAACCTATTTATAAAATAAATGATGTAACGCCCGATGATATTAGGGAAATTTTTGAAACTTCATTAAGAAAACAAGAAAAGGGAGCAACAAATTCTGATTTTCTTGAGTTTTCAAACAATATTAGAGTTGAAAGACTTGGTATAAAAGATCAGGATGCAAAAAAGGTTAAACAGGTGTATATAAACGAAAATTCTGATTGGAAGCCGCTTTTTGATGAAAACGGAGAAACTTTACCCGAGTTTAAAGACAGAACTTTTTCAATATCTTGCTGTAACTATATTGCAAATGCAAGCAGACCCGGACTTGCTTATTTTGGAAAATTTGATAATAAATCAGTCTGTGTTGACAAAAGCGGTAAGGCTCTTATGACACGTGGTGTGGTTATGGATGCTTTACAATTAGCAGCAGAAAATTCACTTGAAAAACCAGAAAAATCAATAATAACAACGGTTGAATAAATTAATAAAATAATCAAAAAAAAGTTCTAGTATTACTAGAACTTTTGATTAAATAAGTTAAGAAAGGTTTCAGGAATTCTAAAAATTCTTGGAACCTTTTCCCTTACCCTATTTATAGTTTTTTTGCAACTGCTTTTCAATATTTTCAAGTCTTTTTTCAAGGTTTTGATTATTTTCTTTTAAAATATTTATCTCGTTTTTAAGTTCTTTATTTTCATTTTTTAATTTATTAATCTGGGCTATTATTTTTATAGAAGATAATTTAGAGCAATCAGACTTAAAATCATCAAGTTCAAGCATTTGCTTAATATTTTGAATTTCTTTATCAAGCTGTTTTAAAGCATTTATTGCAATAAAGAAGATGTCATTTGACCGGATTGACAGGAATCCATCTTTTCCTTTTAAAACAGTTTCCGGCAATATTTCCTGAATCTGCTGTGCAATGACACCATATCGAACCCCTTCGCCATATTTTTTTTCATCTTTAAACCTGTATTTTTTTATCTCAAGTCGACGAATTTCATCAAGCCCATAGGAAGCATCTGAAATAATATCCTTTAAACGGCTGTCGGATGTGCCAATTTTTGTATCTATAAGGCCATTTATCTTTTCGGTTAAATACGTTCCAAGACCTTGATTTTCCGATGTAAGTTCGAACTTCTTAGCCTCTATACCACCATTGGAATACATACCTTCATTAGCTATAATCAATTTTTTATTTATCCTCAGAGGACCATTTATTAATAAAATAGTATTAGTATCAGTATATGCTTTTATTTCAGTACCAGCTATTTCTGCAGAATTTGCAGTTACAGTATCTGCAGTTATAGCACCACTTGCCGTTATATCACCGACTCCTGATATATCATTACCATAAGTGGTGTTTCCTTCACTACCATTTACAGTTATTCCATCACTTTCTATTGAGGTATTGCCTAGTGTAATTTTATCATATTCTAAACTTAAATAATTAGTGTCATTAACACCAGTACTTATTACTTTTATTCCATTTTTTGCATAAATTGAATAACTATCTGTTGTATCTACGATATCAGTATTTGCGTATAACTTGCCGTTTACTTTTAACTTTTGAGTATCTGTTTCACTACTACCAAAATTACCATATAACAAAGGTTCAGCTTTTGTTAACCCGCCAATTGATAATTTATCGCCATTTAGAGGATAGGTAGTACTACTTTTTCCTATTAAAACGTTGTTTGAGCCTGACACACTTGTGCCTGGATCTCCTATAATAATGTTGCTGCTTCCATCAATACCTATTGAACCGGCTACGCTATTATTACCAATAAATGCTATTCGACTGGCAATACTATCTTGTGCTTGCAATGCCAAAACATAACCATGAGAATTATCTGTCCCTATGCCGACTGCTCCAGCACTATAATATATATTATTATTGTTATCGTTAGAACTTACCCAATAGCATTTGAAACTATTATCAATGCTTGCACGTCTATTTATAAGTGGCGCACTTGCAGCCATAAGTATTGCAACAATAACCAGAGCTATCATAATTTCAGCAAGTGAAAACGCTCTTCTTTTTTTTATTCCGTTTTTTCCCATTCCTATTCTTCTTCCTCTTCCTGGTTGTATTGAGAAGGCAACTCGATTTTAATCCCCATGCTTTCAAGTTCACGTTTGGCTTTTGTTGCAAAGGGTGTCTGCGCAAAATTCTCAAGAATTATCTGATAACAATCAATTGCCGTTGTGTTTAAACCACGTGCTTTATATAGATTTCCGATTTTGTAATATAATTGTGATAAGCTTGGTTCTTGTGATATTAAAAGTTCGTTATCAAGTTTAATTTTTACATCAATCATCTCTTCGTTTTCCTGCGGAGAAAATAAAGATTTTGCATATACTTTTTTTGTAAGAGTGTCTATTGTTTGGTTTATTTTATCAAATTCATCGGAGGTCATACCTTTTGCGGCTTTTTTTGAATTCTTTTTAGCTGCTTCAACAGGTTTATCCATTATAAACAATCCAAATACAAATACAAGTGTTAATAATAATGATAATATCTTCTTCATAACTTTACTTTATTATACCCGCTTATCTCACTTAAATTATTTAACTATAAAGTTAAGTATAACATAAATAATTATTAAAGTTCTATACTATTTGTATGATATCATTTCTTTTATAGTTATGTTATAATTTATCCGACATTTCTTAAAACAAAAGAGTTTTTTATTTTTTATTATGGATATAATGTTAAGTGGCGTCAATAAATACACAAATAAATCCTTAATTACGTGTGCAATAACACTTGCCATCCAAACCCTTGGATATAGGACATGTCTTTACAATCCGTTTAATGACCAGTCTTATATAAGAAAACACCGTATTGACGATTCTGACAATATTTTCTATGACAGATATAAAACAAATATTGAATTTGCAAACACATACAAACTAAGTTCGTTTTATGACAACCCTATTGATAATAAAAAAAACAAAGACGAAATAAATCTTTCAAGGATTTATTTTCACTATAAAGAATTGCTTGAAAATTATGATGCTGTAGTATCGGAAGATACCGATACACTTATGACACCCTTAACAGACAAACTTCTTAACTATGAAATAGTTAAAATGCTTGATATTCCTATTGCGCTTATAACCTCACCATGTCATGACTGGTTTGAACGCTCTTTGTATGCTATAAATTGTATTCAGAATATGGGATTTACTTTAAGAGGAATAATTATTAATAGATTTCCCCATAACCCTGACAAAGAAGCTGTTAACCTAAGGAAACATATAGAAATTTATACAAACTGCCCTGTTCTTGGTGTGATTAAAGAATTCAGCAACGATTCTTATCCTTCAACAAATGAGCTTGCTTATAATATATTGCAAAATATAGACATGTCTAAGCTTCTAGGCAGAAAAATTTATTATCCTAGCTATCTAAATTTTTAACAATACCTAACACTTTTTCAAATATCTCATCGGATTCCATCTGTTCAATGTCAAACCAAGTTATATTTTGATTTGTTTTCATAAAGCTTAGCTGTCTTTTTGCATAGTTGCGTGTATGCTGCTTAATTTTTTCGCAGGCTTCTTCAAAAGACGTCTTCTTATTTATATATTCAAGAAGTTCGCTATAACCAATTGTATTTATAAATACGTCTGATTCGTCGTATTTTTTATAATTTGATATAGTTTCCTTAAGCAGCCCGTCATTTATCATGCTGTCAACACGTTTGTTTATACGGTCATACAGAAAATCACGGTTATTGGCGTCAAGACCAAACCATATTACATCGTCAGGAACATCTGTACGCTGTTTTAATATGTCTTTTAATTTCATGCCAAATTCACGTATAAGCTCAAGAGAACGAATAACCTTAACACGGTTATTAACATGAATTTTCTGTGCTGACTCAAAATCAGCTTTAACAAGCATATCATAAAGCTGTAGATCGGATTTGGAGTTCAAATAATCGCGATAACCCCAGTCAACCTTGCATTGCGGCAATTCATAATCTTCAAGGAGAACTTTATAATAAAGGTAAGAACCTCCAACTAGAACGGGTATTTTGCCCTGGTTATGAAGATTTTCAATGATATTACGCGCATGCTCCACAAAGTCGCCTGCCGTGTATTGAAAATGTGGGTCAACAAAATTGATAAGATGATGTGTTACTTCATTCAACATCTCTTTATCTGGCTTTGCTGCCGCAATTTCAAAGTTACGGTAAACTAACCGTGAGTCCACGGAAATAATCTGAGTATTAAGTTGTTTTGCTAAATCGAATCCGAGCTTACTTTTTCCCGAAGCTGTCGGACCGGTCAATGCTATAATTTTCTTTCTGTTCATAAGTATAAAATAATATTATTATCCAGTACGCTGCAAAATATACAATTATCAATAAACTTGCTGTCGATAGCAAGAAATTTGACGCAAAAATGCTATTTATAACCGAAAGTATTGTTTTTGACAAAATGTAAAATAAAAACAATACTAAGGTTAATTTTATATTACGAAATGTAAAGATAAAACCTTCAAAAAATGCTTTTAAACAATTTTTTGTTTTATTAAATAATGCCGGGTAATAAAACATGGTTGAGTATGAATAAAATAGATATGATGACATAAATAAGAAACTCCAAGCTGATAATTGCATCATTTGACTCTGATTAAGTGTGCTTATTATATTATTTGCTTCAACAGGGTTTGTTGAAATAAGTTTAAGCTGACTGTATGTAATCGGGAATCCTCCGATTAAATGATTTCCAATTATATATATACCGTACATAAACAGGGATAATATAATTATATACAAAATCAAAGCAAATGCAATAGGTATAAAATACTCGCCAACTCCTGAGAAAAATAATTTCAAATTATCAAATGCATAGTCTTTTTGAGGATTTATTCCATTTTCTTTTATATGGTTATAATCTTCAACGGCATTTTTAGCCATATAAAACCATCCTGCGAAAAAACATACGGTAAGCAGAAACCCTGTAATAATAAACACAAGGAATATCGATTTTGACGGAGCGCTTTGACTTCTTGTCATGCTAATAGAGATAAAGTATAGATAAAGTATAAACGGCACCGTCAACAACGAATGCAATTTTAAGACTTTCCACGAATCTTTATATATGTTTTTCATAAAAATAATTATACCATAAATTTGTATATTGCCAAATAGAATTTATTATAATATAATAAATAATGTCAGAAATTTGAATCCCAACATCAACAAATACATTTTAATATCCGTTCTAGCCAGACGGGTAGTTGTACTTTATGTATTTGACGTGTAAAATAGAGTAATTTAAAAGGAAGGTATTTTAAATCGTGGAAGACAATAAAGAAATAATGGAAGCTGCAATAAGCGAAGAAGAAGAAAAAGTTGAAGAAACATCATCAGGCGAAATAGAAGTTACTGCAGATGTTGAAGCAATAGCTATGGAAGCTGAATCAAAAGGTAAATCAAGAAAAAATCGTGAAAATAAAGGGCGTAACCGTCGTCGCAATGAAGAACGCGATGCAGAAGCTGCTCAAAGTGAATGGCAGGAACGTGTTATACAAATTCGGCGCGTAACAAAAGTTGTAAAAGGTGGTAAAAAATTAAGCTTTCGTGCAATAGTTATAGTCGGCAATCAGAAAGGTCAGGTTGGTGTAGGCTGTGCTAAAGCAAGTGAAGTAATAATAGCAATACAAAAAGCAGTGGCAGACGGTCGTAAAAATTTAATAAACGTGCCTATATTTAAAACAACAATTCCTCATCCTATTCAAGGTCGAAGCGGAGCCGGTTCTGTTATGCTGCGTCCTGCATCAGAAGGTACAGGAGTTATAGCAGGTGGTGCTGTCCGTGCTGTGTTGGAATTAGCAGGTATTGAAAACATATTAAGTAAATCTTTAGGTTCAAAATCGCCGTTAAATGCAGCAAATGCAACAATGAATGCTTTAAAATCTTTAAGACTGTTTAGTGATGCTGCAAAAACACGCGGCTTGAGTGTAATGGAAATGTTGAGCTAATTGAAAAGGAGAAAATGTAATGACAAATGAACAACAAACAAGCAAAGTTAAAATAACATTGAAAAAGAGCCTTATTGGTTCAACAGAAGCACAGGTACGTGTTGCGCGCGCTCTTGGTTTAAAGAAGACTAACCAAACAGTTGAGCACTATAAAAATCCAACAATTATGGGAATGATAAACAAAATTTCACATTTGTTGGAAGTAACTGAATTATAATTTTTTTGTTAGAAAGGTAAAATAAAAATGACAACAGATAGTATAAAAATAGAAGATTTGAGACCTCAAGAAGGTTCAACACATAAAATCAAACGTGTAGGTCGCGGCCGTTCGTCAGGACATGGTAAAACATCATCCCGCGGACATAATGGTGAAGGACAACGCTCAGGCAGAAGCCAAAAAAGAGGATTTGAAGGCGGACAAATGCCATCATATCGTCAGTTTCCAAAACTTAAAGGGTTTACAAACTTTAATGCACTTGTTTCAGGTGAAATTAATGTAGGTGATTTGAATGATATAAATGAATCTGAAATAACTTTGGAGGTTTTAATTGCATTAAAGAAAGTTCGTCCAAATTGTGAAGTGTTGCGTGTTCTTGGAAATGGCGAGTTAAATAAAGCTGTAACTGTTAAAGCAGCGCATTTTACAAAAAGTGCAAAAGAAAAAATAGAAAAAGCAAATGGAAAAGCGGAGTTAATATAAAACTATGCAAATGGGCAAAATGAAACCTCCTACAATGGAGGATATTGTATCGATGTTTCAGGCATCGGGGCTTAAGACCAAACTTATTTTTACCTTTGCTATGATTGCTGTATTTAGATTTTGCGCACAGATTCCATTATTTGGTATTAATAACGAAGTATTTGCAAATATAGCTTCAGGCAATAATATAATAGGTTTCCTTGATTTATTTTCAGGCGGCGCATTAGGAAATGTTTCAATAATCGCGCTAGGCATCGGGCCTTTTATCACAGCATCTATTATAATGCAATTGTTGGCTGTAATAATCCCAAGCCTTGAACAGTTGCAAAAGGAAGAAGGGGAAGCAGGAAGACGTAAAATATCACAATATACACGTTTATTCACAGTTGTTATAGCTGCGTTTCAGTCTTTTGTCTTCCTTGCGTTTTTAACAAGTCAGGCAAGTGCAGCAATATTGCCAGGAATCAATAAAGGAATGTTCTTCTTTGGTTCAATGCTTATTTTAACTGCAGGTGCTGTTTTTGTAATGTGGTTAGCTGAATTGATAACTGAAAAAGGCATTGGTAATGGTGGCTCGCTGCTTATTTTCTGCGGGATACTAGCAGGAATTCCAGTTTATGCAAGCCGGACTTCACAGCTTGTGGCTTACGACCCTAAAATGCAGTTGGGGCTTGTTGTTTTGCTTGCTATATTCTTTGCTACTATGGTGCTTATTGTTATTATGCAGGAAGCCATACGTAAAGTAATTATTGTAAATCCTAAACGTCAGGTTGGTAATAAAATTTATGGAGGAATAAGTACTTTTATTCCCTTTAAATTAAATCCCGGTGGTGTTATGCCGATTATATTTGCGGTTGCTATTCTTTTATTTCCATCAACAATTTTAAGTCTTGCAAATAGTATTCATGTTCAGTCGCAGACTTTAAAAACAATTGTGACTAAACTCACATTGTTCTTTAGTCCCCAGGGAATTTCATATTATATTATATACTTTGTGCTTATTGTTGCATTGACTTTCTTCTATGCTTCAATTATGCCAAATATGCAGCCAAAAGAAATAGCAACTAATCTTAAAAAATACGGCTCATCAATTCCGGGAATTAAACCCGGTCGTCCTACCGCAGAAGCGTTGGATAAAATATTATCACGCACAACATTTATTGGTGCTATGGGGCTTGGTATAGTTGCTTTAATTCCCTCAGTTGCAAGTTATATTACTAATATAACTACTTTGCAAGGGATTGGCGCTACTTCATTAATAATCATGGTGGGCGTTGCTTTGGATTTTATTAATCAAATAAAAACTCACTTACTTGCACGTAATTATGATAGCTTTTTGAAAGACTAATTAGTATTAAATAAAACAAACAAGCCGCGCGAAAAGATTATTTCCTTTTCGCGCGGCTTGTTTGTTTTATTTATCTATTTAAAAAAATAAGTAATTAATTAAAACTTAAGCTTCATATATATATAAATGCAAACTACGCCTTTAAAGCCAGTTTATTAAGTTGGTTTAAGGCCTCGTTAAAATCTATTTTGTCATTTATGCTTTGAGTTAAAAACGCATTTATTTCACCCATTAGTGCAATAGCCTTATCAACATTGCGGTCTGTGCCTTTTACATATGCACCTATATTTATTAAATCTTCATTTTTGCGATATAAAGCAAGAAGTGTACGGATTTTTGAAGCGGCAAGTTTATGATTTGTGTCAACAACGTCATTCATAACACGGGAGACACTTTGCAGGATATCAATTGCAGGATAGTGGTTTTTATGGGCTAAATCACGAGACAGCATAATATGACCATCTAAAATACTACGGACAGTGTCCGATATTGGTTCGTTAAAATCGTCACCTTCAACTAAAACTGTGTATAATCCGGTAATCGTTCCTTTGTCGTTGCTTCCTGCGCGTTCTAAAAGTTTTGGCATTAGTGCAAATACTGATGGAGTATATCCCCTTGTAGCCGGCGGTTCACCAACAGCCAAGCCAACTTCACGTTGAGCCATTGCTATACGAGTTACTGAATCAAGCATAAATAAGACATCATATCCTTCATCACGAAAATATTCAGCTATTGTTGTCGCTACAAATCCTGCCTTTATCTTTACCAATGATGGCTGGTCCGATGTTGCAACAACCACAATAGAACGTTTTAAACCTTCTTCTCCTAATGTTGATTCAATAAACTCTCGAACCTCACGCCCACGCTCACCAATTAATGCTATTACATTTATATCAGCTTTTGTATTTTTTGCCATCATACCAAGTGTTGTACTTTTGCCCACACCTGAACCGGCAAATACTCCCAAACGCTGACCTTTGCCAACTGTTGTAAACATATCAATTGAGCGTATTCCAAGACTTAACGGCTCACGGATAAGCTTCCTTTTAAGCGGGTTTATTACATTCGCCTGGGTTGAATACAAACGACCCGTGTTTATTTCACCTAAATTATCAATAGGGTTACCCAAACCATCAAGCACTCTTCCTACAAGTTCTTTGCCAACTTTTATTTTCATTGGCGCTTTTGTGTTTGTTACAGAATCTCCAGGTTTCAATCCGTCCATTTGACAAAGAGGCATAAGAAGTATTTTATTATCACGAAAGCCAACAACTTCTGCATTTACGACACCACAAGATGACGTTTTTATATGACATAAATCTCCAATGCATGATTTTGGACCGTCTGCTTCAATTATTAATCCAATAATTTCGCAGACTTTGCCAATTTCGCAAAATACGTTTTCATTTTTAACTATTTCTTTATATTTATCAAGTTTTAAACCCATAAGCTTACTCGTTATCAAAATCGTTTATTATGTCTTCATCTGATGTGCTTTTTAACTCGTTAAACAATTTGTCCGTTATTTCACTAATGCAGGAGCCCAAAGTTGCATCAATACGACTTGACAATGACTCAATAATAACACCGTCACTAGATACATTATTGTCTTCAATTATGCTTATACTTTTTAATTTAGGTATTTCATTTTGTATCCGTTCGCTTATTGAAATAAGCTTTTCATACATCTTTGGATTTGTAATGATTTTTATTGTTTCATCTTCGCAATTAAGTTTTAAGCTTGCTTCATTTATTATATTTAAAAGGGTATCTGCATTTTCTTCTAAATTTTTTTTTATTATTTTTTCCGATATAAGCACAACAAGCTTTAAAACATCATTATATGAGGAACGAATTATTTTTTTCTTAATATCAAAAGTGCTTTTAGCAAAATTGTCGACATTTATTATTTTTTCCTCAAGCTCTTTTGTGACTTGTTCAAATGCTTGAATTTTACCCTCTTCAAAACCTTTTTTTGAACCTTCTTCAAATGCTTTTTTTATAATAAGTTCAGCTTGACTATTTGCATCATTTTTAGCTTTTTCAATTATTGTGTTAGCTTCATCTTTTGCTTCATTTAAAGTTTTATTAGCTTCATCTATAATTTGCTTAGCTTTAGCTTTAGCCTCATCTAAAATAAGTTTTTGTTTATTATAAATTTCATTTAAACTTTTTTCATTAGAATTGAGGACATAATCGTCGCCTATATGAATTTTATCGCTTTTTATCCTACTCAATCATTTCATCCTCTTGTGATTCGCGGGCAATAACAATTTCACCCTCGGCTTCAAGCGCACGAATTATAGCAACGATTTTTGTCTGAACTTCCTGAACTTCCTTAGCCCTAACTGGACCCATATATTCCATATCATCAAGCAGCATTTGACGGGCACGTTCTGACATATTGTTAAGTATTTTATTTTTGACATCTTCACGTGTACCTTTTAAACTCATAGCAAGATCTTTTGTTTCAACTTGTCTTAAAATACGTTGTATGGCTCTATCTTCAAGGTTGACAATATCTTCAAATACAAACATTAATTCTTTAACATTTTGTGCAAGAGCTGGGTTTTTTAGTTCAAGTAATTCCATAACATTTTTTTCAGTAGCCCGGTCTGTTCTATTCAAAATACTTGCAAGTGATTCAACTCCACCTGCTTTTGAAAAATCCTGTACAACTATTGATGAAAATTTACTTTCAACAATTTTTTCAATTTCTGCCAAAATTTCAGGATTGGTTGTTTTCATTTCAGCTATTTTTAAACAAACCTGTGTTTGAACGTCAGGCGGTAAATAGTTAAGCACCTGGGCTGAATGCTCAGGTTTTAAATATGCAAGAATAAGAGCTATAAGCTGAGGGTTTTCATTTTGAAAGGATGTTGCAAGCTGAGATGGGTCAGCCTCATTAAAAAACTGAAAAGGGTTCGTGCTTATTAACGTTGCCAGACGTGAAAGTATTTTTTCTGCTTGCTCCGTTCCATAAGCTTTTTCAAGCAATGTTTGAGCATAACTCATACCACCTGATTGTATGTAATCGCTTGCTATAAATAATGCGTGAAATTCATCCAATATCGAATTTAGCATTTCAGTTGAAATTTTATGCAAACTTGCAATATCAAGTGTTATTTGTTCCAATAAGTCAGTATCTTTTATATTTTTTAATATTTCAGATGCCGTAGTTGGCCCCATTGCTATTAAAAACGCAGCAACCTTTTGCGTCGAGGTCATATATTCTAGTTTTATTCCGTTATCATTTTCATCTGCCATTATTTTATCTGTCCTGATTCTTGCTTAAATCTTCTCTAATCTTTAATATACGAAATTAATAACCTTGTAGCTTCTTGAGGGTCTGCCATAATTGTTTCGGTTAAATCCGATTTTTTCTTATCTATTTCAGGGTCAAGTTTTGCTTCAATTTGAGGCAATTCATCCATATCAAGCATGTCATCCAAATCATCTGTTAGCGAATGTTGGTATTGCGTTTTGTCATCATCTACCCAACCTTCAGTATTGTCGTTATTTTTATTTCCTGATAATAATTTTGAAAACATACTTTTAAACACAAATAAAGCAGTTAACCCAAGAACCATAACAATTAATAAAGGTGCTATTTTATTGAAAATAAGATGCAGCATGTTATCTTGTTTTATCTCTCTGGCCAGCTCTTCCTGCTGTTTAAGCTCTTCATCAAGTGATAAAAACTGCATACTTGTAATTGATATAATGTCGCCGCGTGCTTCATTTGCCCCTGCTGCATTCATTATTAGATTTTTTAATTCTTGGCTTTCCTCATCTGTTAGTATTTTATTGACAGCAACGGCTATTGTCATACGTTTTACTGTGCCGGGAGCATATACTACCTGTTTTATTTCTTTTGACACGCTATAATTTACCGATGTTCTGCTTTTTTGATAGTTTAAATTACGTTCGTTATTTATTTGTTCGTTTTGGTTTTGCTGATTTAAACTTAAAGGCATTGTGTTATTTTGTTGTTGCTGTTGTGTTGTTGCAGCTTGATTTTGAACTTGAGTTGTTTGGGTGTTATTATTTGTTTCATTTTGATTATTAGCGTTTTCATTTGGGTTAGCTATTGGTTCAAGCGGTTTTTCGTATATTTCAGCTTCTGTTTGTTGTGATGTCATTACTCCGTTTTCGCTATTTTCAACTGGAATATAACTTTCTATTGTGGATTTTGCACTATTAAAATCAATTTCAGCGCTAACAGAAATTGTGCTATTATTTCGACCGACAATTTTTTCTAGAACTTTTTCTATTTTTTTTGTTGTTTGTGTTTCAAAATTTGTTTTAAAGCTTTCAATATCGTTTGTATTTTTGTTTACATCGTCTGTTAGATTGTTACCATTTTGGTCTGTAATAAACACCATATCAGGCTTTAAACGTGGGACAGAATAGGCTACAAGATTTTTTATTGCCTTAACTTGATTGCTTTTAAGTTTGTAACCGCCTTGCAAAATAAGCATAACAGAAGCTGATGGAATTTCATCATTGTCTGTAAAAACTGAACGTTCCGGTTGAGCAAGTTGGACACGTGCTTTTTTTATTCCTGACATTCTTTCAATAGAACGTGTCAATTCTCCCTGAAATATTCGTTGTTTGGTCAGTTCATTCTTAAAATCCGTTGAGCCAAGTTGCATTTCATCAAGTAACTCAAACCCGGGTGTTGAATCTTGTATTAAATCGTTTTCTGCAACATAAACTCTTAAGTCATCAACCAAATTTGAAGGAACAAGTATTGCCTGTTTATCCTTGCTTATTTTATATGCATATCCACCTTTTTTTAAACCCTCAATAACTGATACAGCATCGGGTTCTGACAAATCAGAATATAATACTTCCCAATTTGGTTCAGATAGCTTAAATACAAAAAATGTAGCTGCCATTAAAGTTATTGCAACTAATGTCACAAGTGCAAATTTTTGACCTATTTCAAGCCCGTTAAATACACGTTTTATGTCGTCACATATAAGTTTTAGATAATTATTTTTTGATTCCTCACCCAAGATTGCCACATCCTATAAATATTTACATTTAAAAATCGGATACTATTACCCAATATACTTATATATTATCGTGTATTTGTTTTTTTTTCAAATATGTAAAGTTCTTTTACGTATATTATAATGATTGTTTGAATGTTATAACATTCAAACAAAGTGAAATGAATACACTCAACGAAAAGATGTTTAATGTTTACATCCACCATTACTCAAACCTGAAAAGCTTGAAAATTAGGACTAGTATCCTTATTTTCTACGCTTTCATGATCGAAGAGAGAGAAAAGAAAAATAAAAACGTGTTTGTTTTGCCACAACCATCGTGAAAATGGATAAAAACTTATAAACTTAATGCGTAAGCAAATAATTCACCAACTTTATGGTTATAATGTCGTCCATCTTCTTTTGTAAAAAGGTTTTCATAGTGGCTTTTTGGGCTTCCATCAAGCGAATATGAAGGATTTGTCATCATCAAATGATGAGTATTTGTATCATAACGTAGAGGAAAAAGATCCTCCATTTGCATAAAACTTGGTAATTTATCGCTTGCATAGGTGAACCCAAACAACACTGAATGAACCCTTTTTAGTCTATCTTCATAACTTCGTCCACCTTCATCGTTATCGTTTGAAACCTCAACTCCTGGAGCATAAACACGGGAATATTTTAACATATCAGACCAATATTTAACATTATGAATATCGTCACTTTCAATGAATGCTGTACCACCATTTAATCCCATATTCTGATATCGTTCAAAATCACTTGAACTTTTTTCACCGACAAAGCTTAAATGTGTTTTGCCGCTTCTTCTCCGTATCTCATCGAGTATATACTGCATTTGATGATAATATGGAAGTTTGCCTACACCTGTATAATGTTGACAGTCATAGCCGCCTATATGTTTGGCTGAGTCTATAAACATGGCTTCAAAACCTAAATCCATAAGCTTGACACATTCATTTATAAATATTTGAACATGCTCATCATTTTCCCAACGAAACCAGTGATCTTCTTCATATGGTTTTGATATTTTCAACTGGTCTTCTGATATCATTATCCTAAAACCCGTTTTTATACCTCGAAAATGAGCAATATCATTAAATGCTCTTATTTGTTCTTCAGGTGTAATATATTCAACTTTTGAATAATCTATTATATTTCCGCTATATCCGCAATTTAATTTTATGCCGTATAATGAATTTTCTTCCCAGGGTGCTTTATTGTAACCATCACCATAAATATTTGGAAATATTTGGGATAAAATAACACAATTTGCCCAGCTTCTTGCACTTGGCGGTATTGCACATAATAATTTTATAGCCTCAATTATACCGCAGCAGGTTTTGTCATAATTCATCTGTGCAATGGCGCGGTTATTAATCTCAATATAATTTGCAATACGTCCCCACAAGTCCCCATAATTTGGTGTTTCTATATTTTGGGGAAATTCACGATAAAAGATATTACCCTCGCTTAAAGTCATTATAATATTCAATGCTTGTTTTATTGATAAATTAAGCACTTCAGAAGGCAAAATATTAGCAAGCCATTTTTTTGAAGATGCAAAGCCCACACCATGGTATGCTTTATTGGCTGCTTCTTTATCATAATGCAATGTTTCATTCGCGCCATAGGCATTTAAAAGTTTGTTTATAACTTCTGTCATATTCTTTTTATATACTGAAATTCTTTTTGTTTCATTAGCTATAAGTCTAATATTTTTATATTTGAAATGTAACATACTGCATAATATAAATTATTTTCAGAACTTATATAAATATTTACAGCAAATATAGGTAATACTGTCACCCTGAACTTTTAGATGTCACTTAGTATAAAATATATACATCTTTTATTTCTTTTTATGTTTATTTATGTTTTACTTATTAATAAGTATGAAAAAATTTAAATAATAAAAAGAGTGAGTTTCAAATGATAAATAACAGTTATTTCGACAAATTTAAGAATAAAAATTCAAAAGTTACAAAATTAGTAGCACAACATCTAATACCTTCAAATGCAGAAAGAAAAATATCTAAATTGCCTCAACTCTCGCTATCTCAAATTAAAGCTTCTGAGCTAGGTTTTTATACTTCAGGTATTGAAAGATATGTAACGCCAAAACCAGAACCAGGTGTATTCAATGAAACGTCAACTTCAGAAATAGTAAGTGAAGCTCTTTCTGATAATTATCCAGTTGCTGTTGATAACGTAGATAATTATCCTTTAGTACAAGTGGATCTTTCTGATAATTATCCAGTTGCTGTTAATAACGTAGATAATTATCCCGGGATTGTATATAATATGGATCCTAAAGTTTTAGAAATAACTATGGAGATAGATAGAAATATTTATAATTTACCTATTAATTTAGAAGAAAAAGAAGACTTAAGAAAATATTTACTTGAGTTTAGGTACAGTATAAATAAAGAAGATTTAGCAGCTATTACTAATTTTCTTGCGAAATCTGAAAGCAAATTAAGCAAAAAAACATTTAAAGAAAAATTTGAAATGTTAAAAGAATGTAATATTTTTAGTACAACTATGCTGAATATGAAAAGTATTAATTGCATTGAATTGTTGGAAACATTAATAGAATTAATCCCTGAAGATAGCGAACCTGAACAAGAAAAGTTATGTTTGGCTAAAATAAAAAATTTCTTTAAAGAAAAATCTAAATCAAGTGATATTGACAACATTCAAAAATTAATAAACTTAAACAAAGAATATCTTAAAAATATAAATAGTCATGATTTTAGAAGTATTCTTAAAAAATTGACAACAATAGACTATAATTCAGTCTACGGATATGATAATGAAGCAGAAAAATCTGAAATTTATAATGATTTAATATTGGATAAAGAAAATCAATACAATGAAGAATCACCAGATATTCTTAATATTATTTTCAAAACTTCAATTTCAAAAGAAAACTTTAAAGAATTATATAATCAATATTTACCAGTACTTAAAAACGCAAATGACACAACGTTAAAACAATTGTCATCTTTATCTTATTTGCATTATCCGACATATAATTTCTTTAAATTTATAAAGAAAATAGAATCTAATAATAAAACTTTGTCTTTGAATAGCTTATCTTTTGAGCAACTAAAAACTTTTCAGAATCTGTTAATACAAAACAATTATACTCAATTTTTTTCTGGTGCCATAGATTTAAGCTTTATTAATGAAAAAATAAGTAATTTATTTATTAATTTGGAGATACGAGAAATTTTACTTATCTTTGCATTGAATTATAAATCAATGTATTATGAGAAAGTATAATTTTAATGAACATTATTTTGATATTATAGATTGTCAAGAAAAAGCTTATTGGTTAGGATTCTTTGCAGCGGATGGATATAATCATGTAGATAAAGGTTGTATAGAGTT
>OIGD01000644.1_pt1 | contig 39321 bp, 21 predicted proteins | sample 1582211 | NCBI WGS metagenome assembly OIGD01 (sample SAMN04414078, study PRJEB24778) | human gut metagenome | material: faecal | host: Homo sapiens
CATCGAATGAATAAGATTTTATATACATTACTTTCCTCCTTACAATTTTATCCAAGATACTTTTTCTAATTTTTTTATATGTCTTAAACCGAATGTTGTAATGAATTTACCATCATGCGTCATGCCGACAAAAGCATAGTTAGCCTTTCCGTCAATACCAAAAAATCTAAGATAACCATTCATTTCGGGAACATAAGTTCCATTTTTTATTACATAATTTGCAGCATCTAAGTATTCCTTAGTATTTTTAAACATAAAATTAAAATCTTCATTATGTTTTAGGAAATGTTTTTTTAATTCAAATTTAGATTTAAATTTGTATGTTTTCGGTATTGCGTTTTGAATCGCCTGTACAGCTTTGCTGACGCCGAATGACACCATTGCAAGTGTCAAGCTGATTGCAAATGCGGGTGCAAGCTCTTCGTTTATGTAATTGTTAAAGCCGTCAACAAAGCTTTCCTTATTCCGGAATCCCGCGATTGTTGCGCCTATCACCAACGAAACTGTCGTTCCTAATACTGCCGATATATAATACGGTGTGAACGCAGGACAGAATATTGCCAAAATCGTTGCCGCTATGAAGATTACCAACGAAAGCAATTTTCCCAATTTGCTTCCCCAGAACCTTTTCCAGGACACGTTCCAGAAATACTGCCACTTGTTTAACTTCGGCGCGTCATAGACAAGCTCTGTTTCCGTCTCTATTGTATATTCATTATATGCTTCACTCAACGGATTTGTCAATATAATTATTTTGCTATATTAAATTTAAAAAAGAGATTTGAATTTGCAAATCTCTTTTTGTTTTAATCGTCGGTTAGTCTTAAACCATAGTTACCTTGATAATTCTTTTGAACATTCTCATCTGAATCAAAATTTATTCTTATGTTATTGTTAAATTCAGTTGTATATCCTATTTCTTCCAAAATTGCTATAAATTCTTTTTTGGTCAAATCTGTGATTTTTTTTGTCTTAAACATTTCCAATTCTAAGTTTGTTTTATAAAAGATAAGCATATCCAATTCTTCACCAAAAATTGGTATACATTCAATATTATAAATCTTACAATTATTTTTTTTTGCCCAATGTTTGATTCGAGGAATAGCTTTTTCCAAATAATCCCATTGCTTTATCATTGCTTTTCTCGCTTCTTGATATTCATTTTTCATTTCTTGAGTTATTTTATACATAATTGTCCCTCACAATTGGATATCTTCATATTAAAACTTTAATTTTAGTTTGTCAACTTAATTAAAAAGAGATTTGCATTTGCAAATCTCTTTTTTTTTTAGTCGCCGTATAGTCTTAAACCATAGTTACCTTGATAATTCTTTTGAACATTCTCATCTGAATCAAAATTTATTCTTATGTTATTGTTAAATTCAGTTGTATATCCTATTTCTTCCAAAATTGCTATAAATTCTTTTTTGGTCAAATCTGTGATTTTTTTTGTCTTAAACATTTCCAATTCTAAGTTTGTTTTATAAAAGATTAATATATCCAATTCTTCACCAAAAATTGGCACACATTCTATATTATAAATCTTACAATTATTTTTTTTTGACCAATGTACTATTCGAGGAATGGCTTTTTTCAAATAATACCATTGTTTGAAATTTTTTTTATCCATTTCTTGAATTTTATTTTTCATTTCTTGAGTTATAATATACATAATTGCTCCTCATAATTGAATAATACCTATTCCTAATTGACTTAAATGTTTTATTTCACGTAAAAATGAATACGTAGCATTAACAATACTATGTGACGCATAAAATGTTTTGCCCAACGCAATTTGCTGATTGAGGAAAGCTTTATTGATTAGCCACATATTATCTTTGCCCACAATCTGAGATATCGCGTCCCACTCCTGCAAATAAAAATACGTAAATTCATTTCCCGCTCTTGCTATATAGGAAGTCGCTCCTCCGTCTTCAAATTTACCCAGCATGACTTTTGAACTTTCAGGATTATGAGTTCCCAACCTCGCAAGTGCTTCATAATCTCCGTTTTTTGCCGCTTCAATTGCAGCCGACTTGTTGTTGGTAACGGTTTTTGGAGTAACGGCAGCATTGGCAACAGAATATCTAAGGGTGTTTAAGCCTAAGGCAACGATATAAATAGCAGACGTTATGGCTACTTCCTGCGCCCAGTTGTTTCGGATATAATTGACAAATCCGTTCCAAAATCCGTATCCCTGCTGCGAGCTTTGGAATCCTGCCAACAACGCACCTATGCCTAACGAAACTGCCACCGCTCCGAAAGCAAATGCATATCCAGCCCAAATTTCAGGTGCAAAAACCGGGAACGCTATTGACGCTGCAATCGTTGCTATTGTCGCCATAACGAACAACGCCGTTGCAAGACCTTTTCCCCAACCGCTCCGCCAGTAGGATTGCCATTTTGTCAATTCCGGAGGGTCAAATGCCAATTCTGTCGCTGTCTCTATTGTATATTCATTATATGCTTCACTCAACGGATTTGTCAATGTCGAGTTATGCAGATTCAAGCCGTATATTGTCGTTGCGTTGGCAAGCGCTGTTTCGGGGCTTCCGCCGTCAAGGAATTGCTTGGTTGCCGTGCTGTAAAAACGGTTGTTTATGTAATAAAACCCACTGTCGCTGTCGTAATACTGACTCTTCCATCTTACGGGATTGAGCGTACCTATTCCGTTCGTGTCCTTGACGACCTTGCAGCTGCCCCAAGCGTCGTACTCATACGCAGCAACTTCTCCGCCGTTGTCAAGAATCGCCACCACGTTGTTCCTTGCGTCTTTGACAAACATATACGGATTTGCCTCAGATGCTATTTCAAAGCCGGATATTCCCTCCGCGTCGTATATGTATCTTATTTCTTTTTCTCCGTTTCGGTTTTCTCCAAGCAGCTTTGTTCCGTCGTAATAGTAATCCGTTGTTTCGCTTCCCGTTTTCTTTCTGAATCGCAGTCCACTCGAATTGTATTCGTACTCCGTGTTTCTTATCTTTTTGAGCAGATTTCCGCGCTCCCACTCTATTTCCGTTGATGAAAACGGCGTTTTGCAATATTGAATACAGTTGCCGTAATTGTCGTATTCAAACTCCGTCCGCGCAATGTCTCCGCTTTTTATGTAACCCGTTACACGTCCGTTTTCGTAGGAGTATGCTTTTACTACTCCTCCGCCCGTCTCGCTGCAAAGCGTGCCGTCTTTGTTGTAGGCGTATTCCAGAGTGTAGCCGTTTGCCGTCTCCGTTTTCAGTCTGTTGCTTTTGTCGTACGTATACGACCTGACCTTTGTGCTCGTTTCTCCGTCATACGTAGTTTTGTACGTATCGCTCAAAAACAAACCTCTGCTGTCGTAGGTATGATTGATTTCGTACTCGGTTTGGAAAAGATTTACATAATTGTGCTTTGCGTATATTTGAGTTTTTAGCGCAGTCCCTTTCTGATAACTGTTTTGGACGGTTATTACGGAATCATATATTTCGCCCGTGCCGCTTTCTTCCTTCTTGTGCCTTTTGCTTTGCAGTCGTCCGAGGCTGTCGTAAGTATATTCCGTCACTCCCCTGTTAAATCTCCCCGACATACGCTCGGCTTTGAAATCCACGCTTTCCTTTATGCGGGGAGCCAATACCTTGTCTTTGTCGTAGGTTACACCCGTTTTTTGTTGCGTGAAATCCAGAAAATCATATTGCACCTCGTCGGTACCTGTTTTTTTCATGGTAAAACGGGTTTCGTTTGACTGCTCGATTTCCACGCCGGTGCAGTTGTTGAAGTCGTCGTAAAAGTATTTGTAGGTGCGGTTTTCAAAGGGGTCGTACATAAAGGTGACCTCAGACGCGCCTGCACTCTCGGGCAGCGCCTGACGGGTAAACGTGGTTGTTTTGCCGTTTTCCTCTATTTTTTCCGTTCTGCCGTATTTGTCCAGCGTGAGCTTGTGCTGCTCCGCAGTGTTTTGGTTGCGATAAGTCTTTGTTGTGACCGTCCCCTGCGCATAGTCAGCTTCCTTGCTCACAAGCAACGTGCGTTCTCTGTCTTCTCCCTCGCCCGTCTTAATCAGGTAAAACTTTGTCGCGTCTCCGAAATTGTTGTACTCCGCGCCGTAGCCGTAACCGTACGACGAAAATCCCGTAGGCGTCACTGCGGAAATGCGTCCCGCTTGGTCGTACTCTATGAGATTTTCTCCGTTTTCCTCCGCGTAGCTTACGCCCGTCAGTCTGTTTTTCGTCGCGTCGTAAGAGTATGTTTTTGTCAGACCGCCGTCCGTTTCGTTTTTTCCGCCGTAAGTCGTTTTCTCCGTTCTGTCCATACCCGTGTCGTAATTTACGCCGTTTTTAGACGTAGCGGTCGTTTCGACGGAAGAAACTTCGTCGTGCACTGCCGAGTATTCTATCGTTTCGTTTGTGTCGGGGTGGCTGATTGTTTTTTTGGACAGCATACCGAATGCGTCGTAAGCGTAAGACACGACAACGCCGTATTCGTCGATTTCGCAGAGCTTTCTGCCCTTTAAATCGGCGTAAACGTAGGTTTCGGTTTTTGAACCCGACGAGCCGTCCTTTTCGGCTGTCGTATACTGCCCCACTCCTTCGCCGATCAGCCCGGCGACGGACAAATCGGGATAAAAACGCATATAACCGTGAGTCGCCATCATGTCGTCGGGAGAACGCGTTTCGTGGTTGAACATCGCCGTGCCGAAGCTGTTGTCGGCAAGCTTTTCTATTTTCAGGTCAAACCATTTGTATTCGTCTGTTTCGTCCTTTATATCCTTGCCCCAAAGGCGCGCGTCGGATACCCACAGCCTGCGCCTGCCGTCGCACAGCGAAAGCGCAAAGCTGCCCGCGTGGACGAACTTCTGCCCCGTTGCGCGCTCCTTGTACATACTCAGAAACGTGTTTTGCATATCCTTGTCCGACATATAGCAATCGTCGCTTATTTCTTGCAGGACAAAGGTTGAACTGCCCGCCTTTTTGTAGCTAAGTTTCTTTACGCTGTCCATAGGCGCCCATGCCGATTCGTTTTCAGCCTTGACAAAGCATCTCGACAACGGCGAGTAAACGATTCTTACGTCGGCAATTTCAAAATTTGCCGTTGCGTTTGCGTCGCCCACCTGCACGCGCACGTCGTCGAAAGAGTTGTCGGACAGCTCCAAAGGCACGGTCAAGAATTGCCAACCGCCCAAAGCGGTAGCGTCCGCAAATACTTCGCCGCAGGCCTTTTCCTTGTTGTTGTCGAACAAGACCACCTTTACCGAAGGATTTTCAAGCGTGGTATGCAGTTTCAGGAAAAAGGTCGCATTGAAATATTTGTAGTTGGCGCATTTGTATTTTTTGTAGTCCACAAGCTTATCTACGCCGCTCAACTGCACCTCGCCCGCGCTGTCGGAGGCTTCGGCTAAATCACAGAAATATGAGTTTCTGCGATTGAAAACCGTTTTGGCAGTGTCTGTCTCGGGCAAGTCGAGACTGACTCCCGAAAGCTTTTCGAGACTTTTCAGATTTTCCGCGCCGTAGTCGCCTACCTCGAATATACCCGTCGTGTAGCCCGCCGTATTGAAATAATACTTCATCACCACGTCTTTTTCGTCGGACTCCGTCGCTCCCTTGCGGTTTCTGACCGTCGTAAAAGCGCGCGTACCGCTCCCGCCGCTTATGCAGTTGCAGCTGAATGTGTTTTGTTGGGTTAAGGAAAGGGTAAAGCCCTCCGCGTCGCCTCCGACCGAAATGTCCGCAGCGCCGCACTTGACGGTGAGCGAGCCGGCGGAACCGTTTTCGAACAAAACGGCGGATTTGTCGGGTTCAAAAGCCATGCCGCTGATTTTGCCGTCCGCGCCGTAGGAAAACACGCTGCGCTCGCCGTTTTCCGTTGTTGAAATCAGTCTGCCGAGCGAATCGTAAGCGTAAAAAATTTCTCTCTTTGTCGCGCCGTTTTTGACGCAGCGCACTACTTTTAGCAAACCGCTGTCTTCGTCGTATTCAAGGCATATTTTCAGACTCTTGTTGCGGTTGTCGTAAATTTCCGCAAGCTGTCCCGCCTGATTGTAATCAAAAATTTTCTCGACGTTTGAGTTGTGGCAGGAAATTGTTTTGCAAAGTCTGCCCGACTCGAAAACAAGCTTGTTGCCCTGTTCGTCCGTTATCGCAAACTCGTTTTCCGCAGTTTGCTTCAAAGTAAGATTCAGTCCGTCCGTGTCGTAATATCTTTCTCCGTCGCCGAGCGGCAGGAACGTATGCCAATAGCCCGCGCCGTCGAGATACTCATAGCTGTCGTTTTTTCCCTCAAACAAATATTGCTGAACGTCAAGCTTGAAGCCCTTGCCCATATGGGTTTTGTAAAATCCGCTTCCCTGTTTTAAAGAAAGGCTTTCGTCAAAACATGAATTGTAAATGTGACTCAAACCGAAAGCATAGCTGTTTGCTCCCGCGCTCATGTCATGCCTTTCGAGCCTGATTCTGTCGGTAAACAGGTTTACTGACGCTTCGCCCGCCCCGCAGGAGTATTTAAGCTCCGCCTGACCGCCTTTGCTCATGTCTTTGCCAACGCTCATCACGTATACGGGGAGACGCGCGCTTTTTGTGATTCCGTATTCGGAGTAGCTCACGGTTACATATCTGTCAGCCGCCGTCAGCGCTTTGCTTTCAACTGAAAAACCGGAAAGCACCGTTTCGGAATAGCCGTCCGCATGGAAAGCCGTGCCCTTCAATCCCTCAGAATCGAATTGCTCGCCTTCGACATAGTTTCTTTTTACGCTTGTCGGGTCGATGTTGAAGCCCGTCAAATCGTCTTTTACCCTGACGGGAAATAAATTATAATATATCCCGAAAGTCACGGTAACATATTGAATGCCCGGATTGGAAAAATCGGTTGTCCCCAAAGAATAGCCGTCGAATTGCCTCCATATTTTGTTGTCGTAATGCGCTTCGACAACCATACCGGCAGGGTCAAACGACATACCTTTTTTGTAAACCGTTGTGTCGGGAAATTCTGCGATACGCAGCCCCTTGACGTCCTTCTTCGCCACGTCAATGCTTACAGCTTGAGAAACGGTTTTGCCGTTTTCCGTATAAGTCACAGTTATCTCCGTGTCCGAAACGCCGAGAGACGTTTTGGGTTCATAATCAAAACCGCTTACTGTTTTGGAGCTGCCGTTTTCGTAAAAAGCCTTGACGCTCAAACCCGACGGATAAAATTTGTCCCCTTCAAGATAAACCTCCTGATAATCTCCCGAAACCTCTATCCGTTCAACCGCCGCTTCCGTCACGGTAACAGACTGTTGAGTATTCACTTCGACAAAATTACTTATGTACGAAACAGTCACATAACTCGTACCCAAACTCATAATAACGGGATTTACGTTGTAAGCGGAAACCGTTTCGATTGTGCCGTCGGTAAATTCCACCTCGACCTCCATACCCGTTTTGTCGAATTTTTCGCCTACAAAATATGTCGTTTTTGACGGCGGCGAAACGATTTTGATATTGCCGGGAGTTTTAGGCGGTACGGGAATTTCTTCGTCAAGCAGAATATCAACCGCAATCTCCACCTCCAAAGCTTCATACAAAACCCTTTTCGTCATATATTCAAGCCCGTTCAAAAACTCCGTTTCCTGTTCGGAAATGTAAGGTCTGACGATTTTTTTGCTTAATTCGTAAAAATCCCCTATGATATAATAGTCGCTAAGAGCGTTGTCTTCCCTCTTCAAAACGGGTACGAGTTTGTTTTCCGCCGCTTCCAACGCCATATCCGACTGCATTCCCGCGCCGCCTGAAACCGTAAACATACTTTGCAAAAAGGTTGCCGCAAGATTTTCCCTTTCCTCCGAACCCGTTTTCGGCGCCATCCAATAAGCGTTGTAAAGACTTACGTCGAGAAAATCGGGATTTTCCTTGGGAAGCCCCGCCGCGACAACGCGGGTGTCGCCCAGTGTATCGGAATGATAAAGCAATGCGTCATAGTCGTAAGGCGCGCCGACAAACGCCGCAAATTTTTTTGTCGCAAAGTCAAAAAATTTTTGAGAATAATCTTGTTTTATTTCGGGATATATAAACCCCTCTTGTTGCAGCGACAAAAGAAAATTCAGCAATTTGCAAAAGCTTTCGTGCCTATCTTCGCTTTCAAAATTCAAATCTATTCCCGCCGAATACATGAAAGCCGTTATAGCATACCAATCAAGCGCGGGAAGCAAATAATATCCATCTTCCTTCAACTTTTGTCCCGCTTCGCGAAAGCTTTCCCAGTCAGTCAATTCCGCGACGTCTATACCGCAATCTTCCAAAATATCCACGTTATAATAGAGCGCAAAAGGATTGCACGAATGCGGTATGGCATACTTTTCCCAACCGTTTTCCGCAAAATAGTTGTGATTGTTGAAAATATTGAAATCATCGGTATTCAAATTTTCAAAGCAGTGGAAATACTCGCAATAATTTTCCAAATAAAATTTCATTTGCGCGTCGTCAACAAGCACAATATCGGGCATGTCTTCATAATTTCCCTCACGTAAACATGTCGATAATTCTTCTTTTATTTCCGAACCCGTTTTTTCCTCGACACTGATTTCAACATCGAAATCTGTCGATTCTTCATTGAACCTTTGCACCGCAAGCTGCAAAAGCTCCAAATGCTTTCCGTTTGCCCACACTTTCAAATAAGTTCTGTTTTCATCCATATAAAACTCTCCTTTTGGCGTATACGTAATTCCATACGCTGTCTTAAATTTATCAGATAAAATAAGACAACAGTGTGTCATGGTTAGCCTTCGAGTCCGAATAAAAATATAAATAATATTTCAACTTTGAACAAATAAAAAAGCTGCGGACAATTTCCGCAGCCGCAGCAAATTCCAATTTTTTCAATCAATTTTATTTTTTTAAGCAAATAAAACTACTATTTAAGAAATAATACTCTGCATAAGACAAAAAACAAAGTGTATATTCAGCAAAGAATATCGATTTTCAAAATTCGCACAAAATAGAATTCAACACATAAAACTTGTCCGACGGAACGCGCAAACGCGAACCTACCTTTTCGAGCAGTCCTCTTTCCGCAAGCTCAAATGCCGTGCGCAAATAATCGTCTGCCGCCTTATTGAACTCGCTGCTTATCCTCTCCGCGTCCACGCCCTCCTCCGTGCGCAGACCGAGAATAAAGCATTCGTAAGCCTTCTCTTTTTCAGTAAGCCTGTGCCTGCCGACAACGGGCAGCCTGCCTTCGTCCAGAGCGCGGATATATTTTTCTAAATTCTTGATGTTTGAACGCCTCACTCCATGCAAGTAGGAGTGCGCCGACACTCCGAGACCGATGTATTCTCCGCAACGCCAATAATTGAGGTTGTGCCTGCATTCCAAGCCCTTCAATGCAAAATTGCTCACCTCGTAGCGACAAAACCCTGCCGACAAAAGCCTTCGGTACACCGCATCGTAAAAATCCGCCGTCGCGTCCTCGTCGGGCAGCACAAGGCGGCGTCCTCCGCAAGTTTTTTGGTTTAACATTGCGGACAGCCTTGTTCCCCTCTCGACGGTCAGCGCATAGGCGGAAACATGCGTAAGCTTTACTTTGATTAACGTATCGAGTGTTCTGTCAAGTCTCTCCGGCGTCTCATAGGGAAGCCCGAGAATTATATCGGCGGATACGTTGTCTATGCCTGCGGCGGCGGCGAAACCGACCGCGTTTTCAAATTGCGCCAGACAATGCGGTCTGTTAAGCAGCTTCAAAGTCCCGTCGTCTGCCGTCTGCAAGCCTATACTCAAACGGTTTACGCCGCTTGCGGCAAACTCGAAAATTTTTTCTTGGGATGCGGAGTCGGGGTTGCATTCAACCGTAATCTCCGCTTTCCCGTTCAAATCGCAGACTTTTGCCACAAATTCGAGAAAATCCGTTATCAGAGGCGAATCGACCGCCGACGGCGTACCTCCGCCAAAAAAAACCGTATCTATTTCAAACGGTTTTTTCTCTTTGGCTAAGTATAAAGTCAATTCTTTTTTAAGGCAGGAAAAATATTTCCGCGCAGCGTCAATACGGTTGGGATACGAACAGAAATCACAGTAAACGCATTTTTGCCTGCAAAAAGGAACATGAACGTAAAGCCCCGCCATCGCTCGTCAGTCCTCGTCTATTTTGAGTATGGACATAAACGCCTCGCTCGGTATGGAAACGCTGCCCACCTGACGCATACGCTTTTTGCCCTCTTTCTGCTTTTCGAGCAGCTTCTTTTTTCTTGTTATATCGCCGCCGTAGCATTTTGCAAGCACGTCCTTGCGCATTGCCTTAACCGTTTCGCGGGCAATAATCTTGTTTCCGATTGCCGCCTGAATGGGAATTTCAAACATCTGACGCGGAATCGCTTCTTTCAATTTCTCGGCTATTTTACGTCCTCGTGCATAAGCTCTGTCCTCGTGTACTATTATGCTTAAAGCGTCGCACATTTCGCCGTTCAAAAGCAAATCCAGCTTGACAAGCTTGCTTGGCACATATCCCTTTATTTCATAATCAAGGCTCGCATAGCCGCGCGTGCGCGATTTGAGCGTATCGAAAAAATCATAGATGATTTCGTTGAGGGGCATTTCGTAGTGTATTCTGACGCGCTTGGTGTCAACGTAAGTCATATCGGCAAAAACTCCGCGTTTTTCCTGACACAGCTCCATAATCGGCCCCACATACTCGGGCGGCGAATATATGAACGCATTGACAATCGGCTCCTCCATGTGCTCTATATTTGTCACAGGAGGCAGCTTGGTCGGGTTGTCAATTTCCAAAACCTGACCGTCCGTCGTATATACCTTGTAAGAAACGCTCGGCGCCGTGGTAACCAAATCGAGGTCGAACTCCCGTTCGAGACGTTCCTGAATTATTTCCATGTGCAGCAGCCCTAAAAAACCGCATCTGAATCCGAAGCCGAGCGCCACCGACGTGTCCGGCTCGTAAACAAGCGCGGCGTCGTTGAGCTTTAATTTTTCCAGCGCGTCCTTCAAATCGTTGTATTTGGAGCCGTCCGCAGGATATATACCGCAGTAGACCATGGGCAACACGTCTTTGTAGCCTTTTAAAGCCTCGGCTGCGGGATTGTCCGCAGTTGTTATGGTGTCGCCGACTTTTGTATCCGACACTGTTTTTATGCTTGCTGCAATATACCCGACGTCCCCTGCCGAAAGACTTTCCGTTTGACGCATTTCGGGCGCAAATATACCGACCTCCGTCACGTCGAAAACCTTGTCCTTGGTCTGAAACATTTTGATTTTGGAGCCTACTCTGACCTTGCCGTCAAAAATTCTTACCAGAATGAGCACTCCCTTGTAATTGTCGTATACACAGTCGAAAATAAGCGCCTTCAAGGGAGCGTTTTCGTCTCCTTTGGGACAGGGAATTTCCTCTATTACGCTTTCGAGCACCTTGTCGATATTTATGCCTTCCTTGGCGGAGATTAACGGAGCGCGGCTTGCGTCTAGCCCTATTTCCTCTATTTCCTGCCTTACCTCCTCGGGACGCGCCGACGGCAAATCTATCTTGTTTATCACTGGCACGATTGCCAAATCGTTGTCCAACGCCAGATAACAATTGGCAAGCGTCTGCGCCTCTACGCCCTGACTTGCATCCACAATCAGCAACGCTCCCTCGCACGCCGCGAGACTGCGCGAAACCTCGTAATTGAAGTCGACGTGTCCCGGCGTGTCAATAAGGTTGAGGGTATAATTTTCCCCCTTGTAGCAGTAATTCATTTTGACGGGAGCAAGCTTTATTGTGATTCCCCTTTCTCTTTCAAGCTCCATCGAGTCAAGCAGCTGATTTTCCATATCACGCTTGGCGACCTGTCCCGTATATTCTATAAGACGATCCGCAAGAGTGCTTTTTCCGTGGTCTATATGGGCTATTATGCAGAAGTTTCTCGTTCTTTGAAGTTTGTCCATTTTTTTATTATACTATTTCAGACTGCGCCTTGACAAACGTTTAATCGAAATTTCACATTGTATTTTTCTTACGAAACGGAAACGGACGCCAGCTTGGAAACGAGACTGTCTACAAATTCGGTTATACTCATCTCGCGCCAGCTTTTTTCGTCGTTTTGATAAATTGCATCCAGCTGCTCCGCGCACTGAATTTCGATTATGCCGTTTTCAATCAGAGTACCCATAGCGGCGTTGCTTACCGCGTCGGTGAGAGCGGCGGGCAGCTTTGACAGAGAAGTGTCAGTATCAATCAGTGACAGCACGCCCGATTGCTGCGATTGATAAAACTCCGACAGCGGCAGATTCATGACTTTGTCCGTTAAGTCGGAAGAGTCGAGATTTGAAACGGACAAATTGGAAACAATATTGTTTATGCCGTCCGCTTTGTTCCCGTTTTTGTCGTAGTATTGGTAGTCGAAGCATTCGTCCGTGTGCTGAGTATGGTCTGCTTTGCAGCTTTGCGCTTCGTAAAATTTCTTTGTGATTGTGTCGTACCGTATGTAGAGTCCTTGATATTCACCTGTTGTGGTTATTATGCAGATGTTGTTTGATTCGTTGTCGGTCGTGACAGTCTCCAAAGTCAGCTGCAATCCGACTACGTCTATTTCCCGTCTGTGATAATCCAGCAGGTCGCCTACATACATTTCGTTGAGCTTTTCTTCGAGGCGCGTTATTTCAGTGTCTGCAAGCTTTTGCATGATGACGGGAGAGTCTGCAGTCACTCCGATAAGCTCGCCGAAGGTCACCCCTTCAAGCAGTACGTCGAAATCGAAATTTGCCTCCGACAGCTCGCCGAGCGTTTTTGAGGCGATGTTGAGCGTCAAACGGTCGGTTATTTCCGTTTCGCCGTCAAACCATTTTCCGTCGTCGTCGCAAGCGTAGCCCATAAGCTCGCCCATTTTTAAATCACGCGCTATTGACGCAAAGTCGAGCGAGCCGTCTGCCAGCGACGCGGCGTCCTTGTCGATAAGCTTCAAGGTAAGCGTATCGGTAACCTCGCTTTCCCCGTTGTACCATTTGTTTTGGGTTGCGTTGAAAGTGTAGCCCATGAGGTCGCCGACCTTCATGCCCTTGACTATCTCCGCCAAATCCAATCCGTTGTCCTTGACGGTCATCAAATCACGCTCCGCGAGATTGATTGTCAGCTTGTCGGTTATTTCCGCTTCGCCGTCAAACCACTTTCCGCTTTCTTCGTCAAACGTATATCCCATAACGTCGCCTATTTTCATACCGTCTATGACGTCGTTTACCGAAAAGTCTCCGTTCAAAAGCTCGGTCATACTCAAATCGGCGATTTTGACGGTCAAAGCGTCGGTCACGACGGCGCCGCTGCCTGTTTTCCACGTACCCGCGCTTTCGTCGTAGACAAACCCGAGAACGTCTCCCGTTTTCAATCCGTTTGTCAACGTGTTCAGACTGAAACTGCCGTCTGTCAGCTGCGTCGCTTTTATATTTGCGATTGCAAGCTGAACCTTGTCGGTTATTTCCTTCTGTTCGTCGAACCATTTTTGGGTTTGTTCGTCGAAATCATATCCCATCATTTCGCCGACCTTTACGTCTTTGAGCATGGTGTTGACCGAAAAGCTGCCGTTTGTTATGTCTGAAAGCTCCACGTCGGCAACAATCAAAACCAGATTATCCGTGACGGGAGCGTCGCCGTTCAACCAGGCGTCGCTGTTTTCGTCATAGGTGTAATTCATTACGTCGCCGATTCTTGCACCGTCAAGCAGAAACGAAACCGCGTTGCCGCCGCTGTTGAGACTTGCGACGAATGCGCCTAGGTCTTTGGAGGCAATTATTCCTTCTATGCCGGTGGTTTTGATTTGCGGCACGACGGCCTTTAAAGTGACTCCTCCGAGCACCTTGGTCATGTTGAAGCTTGTAAGGTCGTTTAATGTGGGAGGCTCGGAACTGTTCTTCCAAGCCGTAACAATTTCGTCGTTTATCGCGCCGTTTAAAAGGGGCGCAAGGGAAGAAAGCTTGATTCCGCCGAGCGCGGCTTTAAGTCCGTTTTGGTCTGCGAAATTTACGCTTTTAAGCTCGTCGAACTCCTGATTTTGACTGTCAAGCCCCAACAGGTCGATTAGGTCCACTCCGAAGGCGCTCTTGACGGAATTTATGGAAAGATTGTTGTCGTTTATGAGCTTTACGCCGTCGATGATTATGTCAAGCAAAGGCATATCGTCGAAGCTTTTGCCTGCGTCGTTTACGTAGTCGGTGTTTGCGCCGAAGGTGGACGGCTTGATGATTGCAGCCGCAAGCACAACGCCGCCGACCAAAATAATCCAACCGAAAATCATGCCTAAAAAGAATGCAAGTATTCTCCTGCCCATATTTTCCTCCGCATTTAAGATACCTTTAAATTATAACATCAATTGCTTTAAACAGTCAATGGAAAATATTGGTTTGAAAAGCTTGGACTTTTAATCAAACAAATATATACTTTGCTTGCGGCAAGACGAAAATTATTTAACAATAAATATTTTTCACATTTTTCAGGCATTTTTTGCTTGCAATTTGCCGTATTAAATTATAAAATAAACTATATTCATCTGAGAGGTTAAACTAATGAAAGACTCGATAATGGAAAGCTTTGGTCCGAGAATCAAGAAACTGAGACTAGAACGCGGCTACACGAGCCAAAAGGTTGCGGACGAGGTAGGCGTTTCAAAGGGATGCGTCAGCTTTTGGGAAAACGGGCTGAGCGAGCCGAAAGCGTCGCATATCGTGGCTCTGTCAAGGTTTTTCGGAGTAAGCTGCGATTTTCTGCTTGGCAGAACCTCGAATAAATAATTAAACGGACGGTTTTTTTACCGTCCGTTTCTTTTTAATCTTTTTTCATGGGTTCGGAGTTTTGCCGTCTGAAATAAAAACTTTGAATAAATTCATAGTCGGGAAGAGCTTTTTTTTTCATCGCATCAAACAGCCCCTGCCTGTCGTAAGGCTCAGTTACACTGTCGTATTTAAAAGAACCGTCGCCGAAAACTTCAAGTATAATTCCCCGCGCAAAGGAACCTGCGTGGCACCCCACCGAACCGACGTCAACATATAGTTTTTTGCCGCGCATAGACATAGGAGTGTGGTCGTGACCGAAAAAAATCACGTCCGCGTCGTAATGTGCAAACATTTTGTCAAGCTTTTCGGGCGTGGGATTTTTGTCCAGCGGCTGAAACGCCGAATCGTCCGCTTCCCTCGCGTAATGGGTGAAAATCACCTTCAAGCCGAAATATTCGCGCCTGAGCGTAAAAGGTATGGTTTCCGTTTTTTTGCGCAGCTCTTCTCCCAAACTGTCGAAAACAAAATTTTTATGCGCCGTCGAAATATGAGATTTGTCCGCCTGCACCCTGTTGTTTCTCACGAAATCGTTGTCATGGTTTCCCCTGACGCATTGAATGTCGGGATGGGCGAAAAAATATTCGACGCACTCGCGCGAATACGGCCCCATGGAAATCATATCGCCCAAATGATATATCTCGTCGCATTTTTCCCTGTTAAACAACTGCACGATTGCTTCCAGCGCAGGCAAATTGCCGTGCGTATCGGAAAAAATACCTACTTTTTTGCTGTCCAAAATTGTCTACCTCTGATTTTTTCGGAACACGCCGCAAACAGATTGCTATTTTGCGGATGCAAGTTCCAGCTTCAAATCGTTTTCCTTTATCCAGCCCGCCTTTCTTAAAATCAGGCAGAATGCCCAGCTTAAAACAGCCGGCAAAACAAACATAAGCAGAACTATGCCCGTGACAAGCAGCCACGTGTCCACGACGCCTGCCGACGCTTCTATCGTGCCGAAAAGTCCGACCAGCCCCGCAGTGCCCATACCTCCGCCCGAAGCATTGCACCTTAGCCCGAACAGGCAGGTTGCAAGCGGACCGCAGATTGCAGACGCAAGCGTGGGCGGTATGAGAATGCGTGGATTTTTCATGACGTTGGGAATTTGCAGCATACTCGTGCCGATTCCCTGCGATATGAGTCCCGACCAACGGTTTTCCTTGAAGCTCATGACCGCAAAACCCACCATGTGGCAGCAGCAGCCCACTACCGCAGCGCCTCCGGCAAGAAGCATTGCGTCGCTCGTATTGTTGAGCGCAATAGCCACCCATATAGCCGCGCTCGATGTAGGCAGAGTGAGTAAAATTCCCATAACCACGGCAATTATTATTCCCATAAAGAACGGAGTAAACTCCGTGGCAAGGGCTATGCCTTCGCCGAGCTTTGCCAAAAGCCAGGTTACGGGCGGACAAAGCGTGACCGCAACGACTCCCGCGACAAGCATTGCCAAAAGCGGCAGTACGATTATATCCAGCTTTGTTCTGCCCGCAACGAGAGAACAAATCTCCGCGGAAATCAAAGCGGCAAGATAAGCTCCTATCGGATTGCCGACGCCTACGGTTATTTGAAGCGTCGGAAGCCAGCCGCTTGCGTTTGCGCCCGCCATACCTGCGACTATGCAGGAAAAAATCGTAAGCTTGTCGCATTTGAGCGAATAGGCAATGCCGGCGCCTATTCCCGCGCCCATCATAAATTTCGCAACGGTTGCCACCTGCAAAAACAGATTGCTTATCCAATTGCCGTCCGCACCGCCGAGCAGCTTGCCCAGCTGCTCGAAAATCGTCCCCGCAATCAGCGTGGCGAAAAGCCCCAGAGCCATACCCGAAAAAGCGTCTATAAACCAACGCTTGGCCAGCCGTCTGACCACCAAACCAAAGCAGCGCTTTTTGCTTTCGGCAGGCTCTGTTTTTTGAATTTCCGTTTCCGATGTGTTTTTTTGTTCGTCCATATTTCTCCTTTATTCAAGTTGCAGAATCTTTTTCATTTCATCCACAACTTCAATAAAGGCTTCTTCGTTGAACGGACTCTTTAGGCCTACGGAGTCAAGCAGCTCCGAAAACGGCTTTGTACCGGCTTGGTTTAAGAACTTCATATATGTTTCAAACGCCTTGTCGAAATCCTTTCTCATCATGATAAGGAATTGGAAGGCAGTGAACTGCGCCAGGCAATAATCGATATAGTAAAACGGACTTTCAAAAATGTGCATTTTGAGCTGCCATTTTCGTCCCGATTTGAAATAAGGCACACCCTTGACGCTCATCCACGGCATAAATTCGCGTTCGATTGACGCCCAGAACTTGTTTCGCTCGCGTTTTGTCAGATTGTAATAATCGTAAACCGTCTGCTGAAAATAATCCACGATTGTGCCGTAAGGCAAAAAGCAGAACGACTCGGCAATATGCTGCCAGCGGTATATGTCTGCCTTTTCACCGAAAAACAATTCCATCCACCTGTGGGCGAAATACTCCATGCTCATGGAGTGCACCTCGCACGTTTCCATCGTCCCCTGACGCGCAGCCCACGCAGCGCCGCAGTTTACGTCAAAGGATTTGAAGGCGGCAAGCGCGTGACCGAACTCGTGCGTCAAAACATCCACGTCGCCGGAAGAACCGTTGAAATTTGAAAGAATGAAGGGCAGCTTGTATTCCGAAAGCTCGGTGCAGTAGCCTCCGCCCCATTTGCCCTCGCGGCTCAAAAGGTCGAAAGCCTCGCTCTCTTTCATCGTCTCAAACAGCTTTTTTGTCTCCCCGCTCATTTGTGAATACATTTTTTCCGCGTTGTCTACAATATCCTGCGCACTGCCCGACGGTACGGCTTCCTCTCTGCCGTAAACGCCGTCGTCGTAAACCATGAGCTTGTCGACGCCGCACTCCTTGCGGATTTTTTCCTTTATCTGACAACAAACGGGCACCACGTACTTTTTTACGTTTTCGCGGAAAACCGCTATATCGTTGCTGTCATAGCAATTGCGCGTCATGCGCAGATAACCCAGCTCGGAAAAGCTTTCCATGCCGAGTTTTTTCGCCATACGCGTGCGGACTTTGACCAGCTTGTCGTAAATATCGTCGATTTTTTTGCCGTTGCGCTTCATTTCCTTTCCGAGAGCCATATACGCGCCCTTTCTCAGCTCTCTGTCGGGATTCGAATCATATTTTTTGATTTGCGCCGTAGTAAGCTTTTCACCGCGATACTCGACGACAATGCCGCTCATTAGAGTGACGTACTCCGTGCACAGCTTGTTTTCCTCAACCATGTCGGCAAGTATTTTTTCGTCTATGCTCTTGGCGGAAATGAGGAAATTGGTGAATACTATTTGCGGAATCCGCTCCTTTAAAGCCGACTTGAATTTGGAGTTGAGATAACACTTGTTGAGGTTGTTTAAGGCGTTGTCGATTTCAGGAGTTATCTCGTTGATATAGTCGTACTCCTTTGCGTAAAATTCGTCCTTAGTGTTTTGAGTGAAACGGATGTTTGCCAAAGACAGGTTTGTTCTCAGCTCGGAAACAACCTTGTCGATTTCCTTGTCGATTGCAAACTGCTCCTCAACGCTCTCCGCACTGTTGAAACGGCGGATAAAATCCTCAATCTGCGCGACGATTTTATCCTTGTCCGGCCTTGTGTAAGGCATCTGAGATACTTTCATAAAAAGAACTCCTTGTTGTGTTGAATTATAATTATATATACAGTCCGCCGTTGACGGACAAAACCTGACCTGTGATGTATGACGAGTCGTCGCCGGCGAGAAAAGCAACTGCACGGGCAATTTCCTCCGGAGAGCCTGCGCGGTTCATCGGAATCTGCTCCAAAAATTCCTCCCTCTCCTTTTCGGACAGTCTGTCGTTCATTTCCGTGCCGACAAAGCCGGGACTCACGCAGTTGACGCGCACTCCCGCAAGAGCGTATTCCTTGGCAAGAGCCTTGACCAATCCGACGACTCCCGCTTTGGAAGCGGAGTAAACAGCCTCGCAGGAAGCGCCCGTTTCCCCCCATACGGAAGAAACCGCCACTATGCTGCCTTTGCCCGCGCCTGTCATATACGGCGCGGCTGCCTTCACGCAATTGTACGCGCCTTTGAGATTTGTGCGCATAACGGCTTCGTACTCCTCCTCCGAGACGTCGTCCAACAGCCCGAAATGCGATATGCCTGCGTTAAGCACCAAGACGTCGAGACGTTTATATTTTGAAACAAATGCCTCGATTCCGCTTTTGACCTGCAAAAAATCTCCCACGTCGAAAGGGAGCTCCGACGCGTCGCCGCCCGACGACAAAATTTCCGTTACCGTCCGCAGCGCGGCCGCGCGGTTTTTTAAATAATTGACGCCTACGGTATAGCCCTGCTTTGCCAAAAGCAGGGCGACGGCTTTGCCTATGCCGCGCGACGCCCCAGTAACCAATGCCGTTTTCACGCTGTTTCTCCTTTTCGTCTCAAACGCCTGACAAATCCGCCTGCGGCGTTGACGATTTTTGCGACAAGCCACATATTGAATTTGAGTAACGGAAAAGATATAAGAACGGATGAGACAAGCAGCAAAATCTCCACGCCGTTGAGCCTGACGTAGCCGAAAAACCACGGCAAAGCAAATATGCCCAACAACACCAGAACAAGCACTCCCGCAAGCATGAGGGACTTCCACCAGTTGAGCGGTTTGCAAGCGTAGTAAAGCGCGAAATAGCTGCCGAAGGTCAACGCCAGCACCGCTATGGTGGAAAACTCGTCAAGCCCTATGCTGACCGACAGCCAGCCCGAGCTTTGCGTGGACAAAAACACGACGTACAGGGAAACTGTTACTACAAGAAACGTAAGCGACGCGGGAAAACTGCGTTTGGCTACGTTTACGAGGAACCTCCCCCGTATTATATCGTTGTTTTTTTGCAGCGCGAGTATGGTTGTGGGCAGCCCGACGATAATCATTTCCAACAGCATGACCTGCGAAGAAGTAAACGGATAAGCCACCTTTTGCCCGAAGCCGTAATTGGCTATGACGATAAGCAGGTTCAGCACAATCGTATAAATAGTCTTCATAAAATACATGCTTGTCGCCGCCTGTATGTTGTTCACGACCTGCCGCCCCTCGGCAACAACCTGAGGAAGGCTCGCAAAGTTGTCGTCCAGCAAAACCAGATGCGCCGCGTTGCACGCCGCCTGACTTCCTCCCGCAAGCGCGATTGCACAGTCGGACTCGCGCAGAGCAAGTATATCGTTTACGCCGTCCCCCGTCATTGCCACCGTGTGTCCCGCCTTTTTGATTGCCTTTACCAAAACGGCTTTCTGCTCGGGCGAAACCCTGCCGAAAACTGTGTATTTCGTAGCAATCTCGGCAACCGTTTTTTCGTCCAGACCTTCGAGACTTATATAATTTTCCGCGTTTTCCACACCCACCTTGGCGGCGATGTGGCTAACGGTCAACGGATTGTCGCCGCTTATTATCTTTGCGCCTACGCCGTTTTCCTTAAACCAATTGATTGTTTTTACCGCGTCGTCGCGTATATGGTCCTCAATCACAATCAGCGCAATCGGACGGCGCACGACGGGCAGTTTTATTTCCTCGTCCTTTTTGGCATAAATTACGCTGGACGACTGCGCCAGCAGCAACACTCTGAAACCCTTTTCGGCATATTTCCTGACCAACGAATCAACCCGTTGATTTTTCGAGTTGAGCACAAATTCGGGCGCGCCGAGAAAAAAGGTGCCTTCCTTTTCAAAGGATACCGCGGACAGCTTGCGCGAGGAGGAAAAAGGAACGATTGCCGTATGTTTAAGCACGCTTTTGGCGCCGAAATGCTTTTTTAAAGCTTTGGACGTCATGTTTTTGTCGTTTTGCGCCTTCAACACCGAACCCATGATTTCTTTTAGAGTGTAGCGGGAGCCGCTGTTGAAATCAATGGTCTCCACCACGCGCATGGTTCCGTCCGTCAATGTGCCGGTTTTGTCAAGACAAATGGTATCCACACGGGCGAGCATTTCAATACAATACAGCTCCTGCACCATTGTCTTGCGTTTTGAAAGCCTGATAACGCTTACCGCAAGCGTCATGCTCGTGAGCAGGAAAGGTCCCGCCGGTATCATACCGATAACGCTGCCCGCCGTGTTGGTCAGCGCCCTTATAAAAGCCTCGTCACTGTTCAGCCCCGAAGCCAGAAATGTCGTATAATTGGTCTGCCACATAAAGTAAATCATCAGTATGATAATCACCGCAACGACCTTGAGTATGATTTTGAGACCGCCGAGCAGCTGCGAGCGCGGCTTTTTGTATTTCCGTGCGCGGCTTGTCAGCCCTTCTATATAATTTGCCTCGGCTATTTTGTCCGCTCTTGCAAGACAGGCGCCCGAAACGACATAGCTGCCCGCAAACAAAGTATCTCCCTTTTTTTTGACAACAGACTCGGATTCTCCCGTAAGCATCGATTCGTTTACTTCGGTCTGACCTTCGAGAACAACGGCGTCGGCGCAAATCTGAACGCCCGTTTCAAGCTTCATCACGTCGTCAAGCACGATTTCTTCGACTGAAATTTCCGTTTCCTTGCCGTCGCGCACTACCTTGACGGCGGGAGCGGCAACGATTCTCAACTTGTCAAGAGACTTTTTGGATTTAATCTCCTGAAAAATCGCTATGCCCGTGTTGACAACGGCAACAATCAAAAAAGTAATCTGAGTCCATTGGGCGTAAACCATAAGTATAACGGCAATGACCAGATACAGCATATTGAAAAAAGTGAAAATATTGCCGAGAAAAATCTGAAGTACGGATTTTCCCTGTTTGCGCGGCAATTCGTTTACGTAGCCGTCCTCTTTTCTGCTTTCAACCTGTTCGCTTGTCAATCCCTCGTCCGCCCGCGGACAATATCTTTGCGCCAGACTCAAATCGGGAGTTTTGCGGCGCTTTTTTTTGCGGGAAGCTTTTTTGCTTTTTTCCTCGCCGTCGCCGTCGTCAGGCAGCCGCGGCTCGTCTGCCGACGCTTCTTCCGTCTCCGAAAGCTCGTTTCCCCGATTTTCCTCGTTTGAAGAACTTTTTTTTCTTGCGGCGAACAAATTTTTGAGCCGCGTCGAAACCGACGCTTCGGAAACCTCTTTTTCCGTTTTTTCGGCAACGCAAGGCGCGGCGGAATCCTCCGCCGCTTCCAAATCGTCTTTAAGTGTAAAAATCGGCTGCGTACCGTCGTTCTTCATGTCAATCCAACTTTTTTATTCCCTGTTCCGAGCAAACGAAAAACTCCGTATATCCCGCCTGCTTCAACGAACTAAGCTGAAATCCGAAATTTTTTATTTTTTTGAGAACAAGACACACGTTGCCCTCCGTCCGCTTTTGCGCTGCCGCAGACAACGCCGAAGACAACACTGCGGGCGAAGCGTTCTTTTCCGTAAGGAAAACTACTTTGCCCTGTCCGTCGTCCACCGTCATGCCCTTGTCTTTGAGAATATTGAAAATTCGCTCGAAGCCTATGCTGAAACCGCAGGCGCATACTTTGCCGCCGATTAACTTGCCGAGCAGCTCGTCGTACCTGCCGCCTCCGCCCACCGAAATTCCGTAATCTCCGTAGGAAATCTCGAAAATCGTGCCCGTGTAATAATTCATGCCGCGCACGAGAGAAGCGTCGAACCTGATTTTTTCAAAACCGCAAGCCCTGACCGTGCCGAAAATATTGACAAGATTTTCTCCCGCTTCGGGACAAAGGGAACAGGCCTTTTCCAGCGCAGCCTTTTCGTTTTCGTCCCCGAGGCTCTCCGTAAGCTCGACGAGCTTTTTTGCGCCGTCAGCACCGAATGCCTCCGAAAGCTCCTTTTCTACGCCGTCCGCGCCGATTTTGTCCAGCTTGTCCAAAGTTACAAACACCTTGTCGAAATCCTTTTCGCAAAAGCCGCAAGCAAGGGCAAGCGCCTTTAACAACCGTCTGTCGTTGACTCTCACGCAAAAATCAGGCAAGCCGAGCTTTTCCAAAGCTTCGCCCGTTGCGAGTATGAGCTCTGTTTCGGCAAGGAAGGACTCCTCGTTGATTATATCGATGTCGCATTGCACGAACTGACGGAAACGCCCCTTTTGCGGACGCTCGGCGCGCCAGACGCTGCCCGTCTGCATAGCCTTGAAAACGGAGGGCAGCTTGCCGCAGTTGTTGGCAAAATACCTTGTGAGCGGCACCGTCAAATCGTAACGCAAGCCCAAGTCGCACAAATCGTCGGCGGATGAGTTTTCCAGCTTTTCGCCGCGTTTGAGAATTTTGAAAATAAGCTTTTCGTTGTCGCCGCCCTGCTTGGAGGTCAAAAGTCCCAAATCCTCTACGCAGGGAGTTTCTATTCCCGTAAATCCGTATGAGCGGTAAACGCCTTTTATTGTGTCCGAAATTTTTTCCCTAAGCAGCAAATCCTCGGGAAGAATATCTCTCATACCCTTAGGGGGAGTTTTGTCAAACATTTTTTTATCCTTGTCTTAATGTTTTATTTTAACATCGAGCGGAAATATTGTCAATCAATTAAATATTCTGTCCGCCCACCTCGCCATTGCGTCAAGCACTATGTCTCCCTGCTTGTCGCTTTCGTTGGCAAACAGATACAGCTTTATCAAAGGCTCGGTTCCGCTCGGACGTATGACCAAACGGTTTCCGTGAATCATATCTACAATCAGCATGTCGCTCCTGCCGAAATCCTTGTATTTGGAAACGCGCAAATCCGTTTTGGACGTTACCGGAATTCCGTTTATATCGTCTTTTATTGCCGTGCGGACGTAATCCAGCAGCTCCTGTTTTCTTTTTTCGCCGTCGGCTCCCGCAAACTCATAGGAAATCTGCCTGTTTTTGAAATTGCCGTATTTCATTTTCAGATTTTTGAATTTGTCCACAAGCGTAAGGTTTTTGCGTTTTAAGGCTGCGCACATCTGCACGGCAACCAAAGACGCCACGACGGCGTCCTTTTCGCGAACTCTGTCCCCCACCAGATAACCGCAGCTTTCCTCCATACCCATGACGAAATCGCGCTGTCTGTCAAATTCAAGCTCTGTCACCTTGGCACCGATGTTTTTGAACCCTATCATGGTTTCAATCGTCTCTGCGTCGAAAACTTCCGCAATTTTGTCAATCATAGGCGTAGTGACCACGGATTTGACTACAACGGGATTTTGCGGCATCCTCTTGGTCTGCTTCATGCTGTAAAGCACAAATTCCGTCATGAGCGCGGCGACCGTGTTGCCGTCCAGCACGACATATTCGCCCTTGTGCAGCACGGCAAGCCCCATTCTGTCGCAGTCGGGATCCGTAAGTATGACAATATCGGATTTTTCCCGCTTGGCTTCCTCGATTGCCAGTTCAAAGGTCTGCGGCTTTTGCGGGTCGGGCGACGGGCAGGTGGTAAATTTTTCATTGGGAAAGGATTGAGCCGTAACGGTTTTGACTTCCTTGACTCCCGCCCGCTCCAAAATACGCGGAACCATATGCCAGCCCGTGCCGTTGAGCGGCGAATACATCACCTTCACGTCCTTTGCGGGCAACGGAGAAATTTCCCAGACCGCATCGAGGTAATCCCGCTTTATCTTGTCCGTCATATACTCGATTTTTTCTTCTTCCAGACAACCGTTGAGGTCTCCCATAGGCACGGAAAAATATTCTATTTTGGACATTTCCGCGGAGATTTCCGCCACGGCAGAGTCGTTTATCTGACAGCCCGTGTTGTTATAAAATTTGAAGCCGTTGTATTCCTTGGGATTGTGACTCGCGGTGAACATAATTCCGCCGTCCGCTCTAAGCGTCCTAATTGCAAAAGACAAAAACGGCGTGGGCTGCATTGTGTGCGCAAGAAACACCTTGATACCGGAGTTTGCCAAAATGCACGATGCAATCTGCGCAAAGCGCTGCGAGTTGTGGCGGCTGTCAAAGCTAATGGCAACCGACTGCGCTTTTTTCCTGTTGAGAAAAACCGCGTATGCCTTGACGGCGCGGGCAACCGTGTAAATATTGACGCAGTTGGGGCCTGCGCCCAGCTTGCCTCTTATGCCCGCTGTTCCGAAAGACAAATCCTTAAAAAAGCAATTTTCTTTGGCAACCTCGTCGCCTTCGAGTTTGTTTAACTCGTTTCTGATTTCTTCGTCATACACGTTGGCCTTCCAAAAGGCGAATTTGTCATTGTAACTCATAAACTGTTTTTATCCCTTTTTCTTTTATTATAACACAAGCATTGAAAATTTGCCACCGTTAGTGCGTATTAAAAAAATTTTTTGCCGCGCGGGTTGAGACGTTTTAAACCGCAGGAACAATACATATATTTTAATATGAAAAAATTTAAAGTATTTGTTTGTATTATAACCGTTTTATGTCTGTTTTTGTGTTTTGCGGGCTGCGGAGAAAACAAAAGCACAAACAAAAACCTGACCGCTCTCAAGCTTAAAGTGACGGACTTGGACGGAAACGCGGTCTCAAAAGCGCAAATCACGCTTGTGGAATGCGGTTCGTCGTTTTTTACCGACAACAACGGTTTAAGTCCCACAATGGAAGTTCAAATTTCAAAAACCGCTCTCAACGTAAACGAGGATTGGTCTACCGTCACCGTTGTGGTCAGCTGCGAGGGCTTTGTCACAACCGTGCTTTTCAATTGCGTGGTCAAAGATAATCAGACACGGGGAGACCTGACCATACGCCTTTTTAAGCTCGACCAAAGCGAACTGCCCTATGTTGCGATTGTCGAAGTGCCTCCCGATGATTTTATCAAAAATCTGACGGGCGCAACGGACGACGCTCAATCCGAGCCGACCGAATAAAACCGAAAAAAAAGATTTTATTTTTTTCCGCGCAAAATAATTGTCAAAACCTTCCCGATATGATATAATTCTACCGTTAAAAATATACGGGCAATTAACTCAGTTGGGAGAGTGTCTTCTTGACGTGGAGAAAGTCAGGGGTTCGAGTCCCTTATTGCCCACCACGTCGAAACGCGACGAACTTTGCAAATAAGACAGCTTTTGCTGTCTTATTTACTTTAACGTCGGTTTCTCCTTTCCCAAAAAGTTTCAAGGAACTTTTTGGGTTTTTAATTTAGTATTAGCAAAATCAAATCTCGACGTCGCCTTTCGGCTTGTTCGGATTTTTCTTTTGGCAAGAAAATCCGAACTTCGCCTTGTGGCCCGTCCGTCTCGGCAGTACAATAATTGAGGGCGAATTTTGTGACGCTCGCACACGTTGCTCGCTGCTCCGTCGCTGCCGCTCCTTGCGAGTCCCTTATTGCCCACCACGTCGAACACGACGAACTTTGCAAATAAGACAGCTTTTGCTGTCTTATTTGCTTTAACGTCGGTTTCTCCTTTCCCAAAAAGTTTCAAGGAACTTTTTGGGTTTTTAATTTAGTATTAGCAAAATCAAATCTCGACGTCGCCTTTCGGCTTGTTCGGATTTTTCTTTTGGAAATTACAAAAACGGAACAGGCGTTTGCCTGTTCCGTTTTGTTTTAGTATTAAAACACCGATTTTCTTGCCATCAAGCTGCCAGCTCCTGTTCCTCCACAGGCTGCTGTTCGCTTTCCTCGGGTTGTTCCTCCTCGACGACTTCCGTAATCTCTGCCGTCTTGCTGCCTTCTTCGCCGCTTATCTTGACGGTGAAGGTTTTTCCTGCGGAGTTTTTAACCGTGTAAACGCCGGCTACGTCGTCATAAACGCTCTCGGTAATCAGATAGAGGTAAGTGGTTTCATTTTCCGTTTCTTCGTCTTTGACGGTATTCGAAATCAAAAGAATGCCTTTTGTAGGACTCAAATCAACGAATGACAAGCCGTCCTCGGAATAAATTGTCTCCACCGTCTCACAAGAAACTGTAACCGTGTCAATGAGACTGAGAATATAAGGATTCTTTTCTTCCTCATCCGAACCTACTCCTGTATCGGTTTTTTCCGTAATCTCTATCGTGTAGTAGGTTGTGGAAGTAATCTTGCCGTCATCCGTCTTTTCTCTGAGCACATAATAAACTTTGCTCAAAGAAGTGGCGTAAATGTTGGCGGCAGATTCAATTTCAACGTCATCCTTGAACAGCTTGATTGAGTAGAACGCACCCTGCGCCAAGCTGGTGTCGGTGGCGATAACTCTTTCAAACACGACTTTGTAACCGTCCGCGCTCTCTACCGTTTCCTCGCGTGTCATGGCGTAAACATTGTAACCCGAACCGACATAAGTGCTGCCGATAGCGAAATACAGGTGATAATCGTAGCCGTCTACGCCCTTGAAGTTTACAGTATAAATTTTTGTCTCTTCGTCGTATACGTAATCGTCGGTGTTAAACGACAGTATCTCTCCGTCTACGCCGTACATAAGCGAACCTTCGCCGAACGTACCTTGAATGTAGGATTTTTCGGCGGCGACACCATATTCGTCATAATCGGTTATTATTGCAATTTCGCCCACATTATTGACCAGAGTCTGTCCGAACAGCATATAGTAGAGATAATACATATTCAGATAATAGCAGGAAGGAAGAGTCCTTCTGTGCTCCATCGCGGTGACTTCATAGGTGTTTCTGTCGCCGTTGAACGTCACGTTGATGTAGAAACGGAAATACTGCACCGTGACGTACATTGTTCCGTCATCCGTTCTTGTGACGGTGCAGCTGAATTCGCTGCCGTCGATTTTCACCTTGCCCGATACGTTGAAGCTGACTTTGCCGCTTGGAGTAAAGGTCAAATCCTCAAGAGGCATTTTGTAATCTTCTTCGCCCTGTTTGCTGATGGGTACCGGATATTTGTCCTTGGTCGCTTCATCGCGTCCGAACAATACGGCAAAGCCGTTGTTGCGGATATATGTTACGTCGTTGTACTCAACGGTTTCGGCAAACGTACCGAACTGTTCCTCTACAAAACCGTATTCGTTTGTTACAACGCCCGTTTCGCCCGCGTTGGCTCTGCGATAGATAACTACTTCGTCGTTTTCAACATTGTAGTAATAACGTGTAGTACCGTTGAAAACGGCAAAACCGTATTTGGTGAACTGCAACGACGCGCCAAGGTCGGAAGTGTAATATCCTCTTTCCGGGAAGTTGAAAGGCGTGGCAACACCTTTTTCGTTGTCATAAATGTAGATGCAAGCGTCTTCGACTTGGGTGCTTGCGTAGTAGAGCATATTATCCGTTATGATAATATATTCTCCGACTTCCCTTTCGCCCATCTTGTTGTATCTGACCGCTCCGCCGTTTTCGTCAAGCACGAGCACGGAGAAATCGGTTTCATTGACGTAGATACGCGCCACCTCTTTGTGCGAAACCACAAAGACATTGTAATAGGACGAGGAAATCTGAATAACGCCGCGTTTGCCTACCAACGTCGTATTTTCACTTCCGTTTTTGTAGGTGAGAGTGAATTCGTATCCGTCGGACGTATAAGTTCCGTTTTGGTCGATGTACTGCTCTTCTTCGTCAGAAATGGTAAATACGGAAAGCTTTCCGTAACCGTCCAGCTTAACATAAACGCCTGTGGCGTTCTGATTGTCCATCAGAATGTATGTTCCGTACTCGACTCCGCGCGCGGTGAATTGTTTGTTGTCTTTAATGTCAAAGTAGCGGTACGCGTTGTCGATAATCATGCAAACGACGTTCTCTTCGTTGTCTACAACAAAGTAACTGCTCTTAACCGTCGTGCCGTCGTCGCTGTTGAAATACTCCGCCATGTAGCTGAATCCGTCCAGCTTCAACCTGCTGCCGTCTTCCGCACGATAATCGCCGTTGTAAGTCTCGTTGAAGCGCGAGAACAAATTGTTGTTGGATGCGTAAAGGCGGATAAATTTGAAGGTAAGAGTGCCGTCATTGGAAGTGAACACCCAAATCTCCGAATTGTTCACGGAAGTGAACTCGGAGGATTTTTCAACCGTGCCTTCGTAAACGGTTTCATTCTCGCCGTCCTTTACTGTGTACACCGCGCCGCCCTTGCCGTCAAAAGCAAGAGTTTGGTTTGAGGTGTACTTGTTGCCTTGGATAATTTCCTTAGCGGTGTAGGGAGCGTGTTGAAGGACAATGAACGTATTATTTTCTTCGTCAAGTTCCAGATACATTGTGCCCTGAGAGGTAGACACTGTCAATATGTTGCCGCTGACGGTATATACCGCAGTGAAGCTGCCGTCTGTGCTGTTGTACACGATAAATCCGCCGACAAGGAAAATGCTCGCGTCGCCAGAAGTATATGTGGCGGTCGGCAACTCCGTAGTTGTGTTGTCGGAGCCGTCAATTCCCTTAGTTGTCACGGAATACCAATAAGTAACGCCCACGTTGCCCTTGCTCGTTTGCAAAACGGCAGTGTTGAATACAAACGACACGACGGTCTGCAAATCGTAAGGCTCGGTAACGAGTTCTTCCTCAACGTCAAAATATCTTTCCGCCGTGTACATGTAGGTATTTGTTTCCTGATTGAACACTACGCTGCCTTCGGAAATTTTGACGTATTCAGATTGTTTTGTGCGTCCGTAAAGGGTGGCTTTGCCCTCTGCGCCGTCGTTGACAGCCAGCAACGGAGAGTACCAATAAAGGACTTCGGGGTCGCTGTCTCTGTAATAATATTCGCCGTAAGAGTTGTGCTTCTTTTCAAAGTAATACTTGGTTTCGGTTATCGGTTTGCCGTTTTCTCCGGTATCGCCCGTCTCAACCGTCACGCTTCTGATAATGAAAGTAAAGGTTGCAGGCTCGCTGCCCACTGCGCCCTCTTCGGAATAGAATCTGATAATGCTTCCGCCGAGCACGGACGTGCCGACAACCTGATAAACGCCTTTGAGCGTCGTCGTGCCGTCGAAATACGTCGCGCTGTAAAGCCCGTCCAACATGAGAGTGGCTTGTGAAGTCTCGGATTCAAAAGTTTTGTTTGTGCTTTCGTCATAGAGCATATAGCCGGGCACGGAGGAGTCGTTTCTAATTTGCAGTACGCCCGCGACAATACCCATAGACGTCCTCAAAGTAATGAGCTGAGTCTCGGTATCGTAAGTGTATCTGTACGCCGAGGTGGAGCTGCCCATATTCATAACGGCGGTTCCGAAGCCGTCGAGCAGCATTTGATAAACCTCAGTGTAGTACACCAACTTACCGTCGTTGATTGCAAAGCGCACTAAACCGCCGTTGTCGCGTCCCAAAGCATACTCGTCTTCGTTGCGTATCTGGAAAGCTTTAGAAGTGCCGGCAGTACCGACTATGAAGTTAAAGTTGTCTCCGCCGTCGTCAAAATGCGTGGTATAAATACCGTTTTCGTCTACGGTATAATAGCCTTTGCGCTCAACGGTAATAATTCCCTTTTCGTCTTTTTCGACATACGAGATTCCGTCAAATCTGTCAATTTGGAGGAATACGTCACTGTTGACTCCCACTCCGGAGACAAAGAGGTCGTACGTCATGCCGCTGTTGCCGTTATCCTGAAAAACAAAGGTTCCGTTTTCGTTGACCTTGCCGGTAATCACTATATCGTCTTTCGAGTTTCTGATACGGAACTCGTTGTTCTTGGCGTTCAACTCGCCGATAAAATACTCGCCGCCGCGATACAAATAAACTACTTCGGCGTCGTCGGGGTCGAGGAATATGTAGTCTTCGCCCTCGAACATATCGACAAGACCGACGCTCCACACCGCCTCGAACACCATGTCGTCGTCGGGAATGAAGCTTTCGGGCTCGGTATCAACGCTGCCGTCCTGAATGGAGTTTCTGAGCAAAGAGTATATTATATTGGTTTTGTAAATGGTATTTCCGCCGTCGGCGGTCCAACCGACAAGAAGTCTGCCTTCGCTCTCGAAATTTACGGGCACGGTGATTTCTTCGCCGTACTTGACTTCAAAGGATACGTCGTCGAACTCCTCGCCCGCATCGAAAAAGACAAATAAAGTCTTTCTGTCAAAATAAAGTTTAAATACGTTTTTGGACGCGTTTTCAGACAAGGTTTTGCTCGCGACCTCGCCCTCGTGACCGACATTTCTTTCAAAACCCGTCACATCTATTTCGGGAGAAACTTGCGTTCCCGCCCAATCGTAGCCCGTAACGCCATTGTCCGCTTTAACGTATTTCGTTTCGTCGTCTATGTCCTGCAAATACAATTCAACGGTGTAAGCGACCTTGTATTTGGCTTTGAGCGTGACGTTTTCCGCAGGCATAACAGCGCTCTCGGACAATGCGTCGTCACCTTTGAACCAGCCGCCGAACTGATGATTGGCTTTGGAAGGTGCAAGCTCCTTGACCGCGTTGTACAAATTTACTCCCGCCTTCAAAGACAGCGACGTCGTGGAAAGCGAGCCGCCGTCAAGGTCAAGCGTAACGGTATAAAGCTGCGTCCACTTTGCGTAAAAAGTAAGGTTGCTTTCGGGCGTCGTGCTAGTAACCGCGCTGCCCGAAAAGTTCTCGTCCGTGAACCAGCCGTCGAACTCGTAACCTGTCCTTGTGGGAACGGGTAATTCATAGCTTTCGCCCTTTTTGACCTCAACGGTTTCTATCGAGCTTCCGCCGTTGGTTTCAAAGGACAACTTCACGATGTCTTTGCCGCAGGCAGAAACAGCGCATAGAACTATCGCAAATAAAATTGCCGTTAATAAAAACCTGAATTTTTTCATGCTTTAATATATCTCCTGTATTTAATGTTTTCCTACACAAGTGTAATTGAGTTTTGACGCCGTTTCACATGAAGGTACGCTCCTTTGACATCGATATGTCCTGTTTATTCAATTTACGGATTTTCATCCGAGAATTGCAAAATAACAATCAATCCCTTTGCGCAACTTCTTCAAGACCAGAGCGACGGAACATCCGACAACGACCGGTCGATTTCTCCTTCACCCGGTTCTTCGTCCTCCGGCTCCTCCGTCTCGACCTCCCAAACGGTGTAGAGCACCGTTCCCTCAGGCAGGTCGGCAATGTCACTGCCTGTCAATTCGGGCGTCGTTCCGTCAGCCTGCGTTGTCCAGCCCGAAAAGTTGTAACCCCTACGGGAAGGCGAGGAGAATCTGTTGTTTCCGAGTACAGGCGCGCTGTCGCCCGACTCACTCAATCTTTCGACATTGAGCATCAAGCTTTCGTTTATAGTAACCGAAACGACATAGCTTCCGTCTTCGGACAAGGTGCAGCCCAACATAACGGGACGAAATGAGGAATTCCACCTCGTATCCCAGCTCTCGGGCACACTTTGGGCGTCGCTGTAAACGGTCAACTGTGTGCACCTGTAAAACGCGTGCGCTCCGACATTTTCCAAAGTGCTCGGCAAGAGCACCGACAAAAGCCCCGTACAGCTTCTGAAAGCCTGTTCTCCGATTGTTTTGAGACTGGAGGGCAGATAGAGCCGAGTCAGATTTCTGTTTGCGTAAAAAGCAAATTTTCCGATTTGTTCGATGCCGTCGGCAAACTCCGCTCGTCTCAGCGATGCGCAATCCGAAAAAGCATAGTCGCCTATCACCCGCAACGAAGACGGAAATTCAAAGGTTTTGAGGTTGGCACAACGCGCAAAGGCATATTGACCGATAGTCGTAAGGTTAGGCACAGCCCCCTCTACAAATCCTACCTTTTTCAACGCAATGCAGTCTTGAAACGCAAGCGCACCGATAGATACGACGCTAGAAGGCAAGTAAACCTCGCTCAGCGAAATGCAGTTCAAAAAGGCATATGCCGAAACTTCCTTCAAATAATCTCCGAAATCGATTGTCTTGATGTTTTTGCATCTGAAAAACGCAAAGTAACCGATTTCCTCGACACGTCCGCTCGACAGGTCAATCTCGCTCAACGTATGGCAATCGTAAAAAGCGGAACGTCCTATCTTTTTGAGATTTGCAGGTATATCAATGCTGTACAGTGACTCGCATTTGTAGAAAGTGTAATCCTTTATTTCCTGAAGGTTTTCGTTGAGAGAAATTGCAGACAGACCGGTACAGTTGTAAAAAGCGCCCGTTCCGAGATAACGCACGTCGGTAATGGCGCCTCTGACATTTTTGAGAGACTCACAACCCAAAAACGCGAAGTCTGCGATGCCTATCGTATCAGGCTTCAAAGTTACGGTAGTAATGTTTATTTCTTTTCCTTCCGCATCGACGGTGTTGTAGCCTACCACCCAATTTCCGGCGTAAACAACGCCTTCTTCGGTGGGATTGTTCCACAAAGCGGTGTTTACAAATGCTTTTTCTCCTATGCTTGTCACGCTTGCGGGTATAAGATTTCCGTTTTCCGGGTTAGCCAATTTGTCGCAGCCGTAAAAAGCATTGGTACCGATGCTTTTCAGATTTTCACCTAAATTCAAAATCATCAGATTGTCGCAATCGGTAAAAACGCCGTAAGCTATTGTTTCCACACCGGGCAGCGTGACGCTGTACAATGCTTTGTTTTTTGCAAAGCAGGAATCGCCCAGATACTTTATCGATGAGGGCAACACGACTTTTGTAAGGTTTTCGCACGATGTAAAGGCTCTGCCGACAATGCCGACCGTTCCCTCTTTGAAATCGTTCGCACTCAACTCGGTAATATCGGCGCGGTTTTCCACGGCAACCACCCAATTATCGGCGTAAATGATATTGTCTCCGGCGGTTAAGCAGTCGTTGTATACCTTGGTTCCGTTGAAAACACCGCTGCCGACCGTCGTGAGGGACTGAGGCATAGTGACCTCGCTCAGCTCCGTACAGGCATTGAAAGCGCCAATCCCCAACGAAACAAGCCCTTCGGGCAAAGCCACCTGCGTGAGCTTGGGACATTCGGCAAAGGCATATGCGGCAATACGTATCAATGAGGAATTTTCCGCAAATTCAATTTCGGAAAGATTGCCGCAACGGGAAAACGCCCTTTCGTCAAGTAAAATGAGCTGGCTGCCGAAACTTATCGACTCCAAGGCCGAGCACTCGGAAAACGCATGACTGTATATTGCCAGCAAGGCATCGGGAAGCTCGATTGATTTCAACGAATTGCAGCCGACAAACGCGGCTTCGCCTATCAGCGTTACATTGTCGCCCAGCACAACCTTTTCAAGCGCGCGGCAATAGGAAAAAGTATTGGCTTCCACCGTATCGACATTTTCGGGCAAGGTGATTTCCTTTAACGACAGACATGAGCTGAATGCCCCGCTCCCTATGTAAGTGACAGACTGCGGAATAACAATGCTTTCAAGGTCGGGACAATTGTAAAACGCTTCGTCGCCGATTGACCTGACATTGTTTCCTACAACGATGTTTTTTACTTTGCTAGCTCTGAAAGCAGAGTTTGCGATTTCCGTGACGGGCTTGCCGCGATAGACGTCCTCGATTGTGAAGCTGTCGGTGCACGTGCCCGCGCTTGTTATCGCATATTCGGTGTTGTTGTTGATTAAGGTGTAAACACAGCCCGTTTCGTAATTTTTGTGAAACGAAACGACCTCCGACCAATCGGACTCCTTGGCGGAGCTGTCTCTCGGCACCGCTTTTATGCGAATTTCGTAATCGCCCTCCTGATAACTTGACAGCGAATAGCTTGTTTTGCGGGAGACAACGGTATCGGTTTCTCCCGTCGCAATGCTTTTTATTTCCAGACTGTACGTTCGGGCGTTTTCCACCGAACTCCAAGTCATCAGATAATCGTCGTCAATACGGATTTTTTCGGGGACGGCAAGCGTCTTTCCGCATCCGACAAATATCAGCAGGCACATCGACAAAACGAAAGCCGCTATAAATGTAAGAAGTTTTTTCATTTCTTCTCCTTTGAGAATTGCAACGTACTATTGTGATTTTTTGTTCTTTCTCTCACGAATAATTTCGTGCAGCCACTTGAACTTGAATTTGCGCACCGCTATATCCAACAGGAAAAGCACAATCGCGGCAATGATAAAAGCAAGTCTCGGGTCATAGGTTTTGGCGATTTCCGTCACAAATCCGTCCAGAATCTCGTCGGGCGACTGCAAATCGGAAACCAATACGCCGTTGCCCTTTTGGGCAATTTCGGCAAGCAACGCCTTCGACGGGTCTATATCCGTCTCCTCGACATTCAAGTCGTACTCTTTCGAGTAGGAAAAGTTCTTGTAAATCTCGTACAGGGAGTTTTCAACGGGATTTCCCGCATCGTCGTACTTTTGCAAAACGATTTTGTAAACTCCGCCCTTTTTCACAACTATGTCGCTGCGGCTGTAACTGTTTGCAGAGCTCAAAGCCAAAGTGACATAGACGGAATCGGTCGCGGGGTCCCCCGACGTTTCGTTGAGGGAAATCACCGTACCTGTCGACATATCCTCGATTGTGCCGCGTATTGTCTCGTTTTCCGCAAGAGCCTCGTTGACATAGACATTCAGCTGATTTATGTAATTGTCCTCGTTCAGCGTACCGTACAGAAGCGTGGGACGGATGCTTTCCGTCGGCATAAGATTTCTGACCACGTTGAGCAAAAATGTCTGACCGTTTGCGTCCTGTATAAATTGACCGGACCACTCTCCGCCGTTGAGGTCGCACATAAAGCTGCCGACCATACCACCTTTGCTGTTATCGTTTTTCAAATATTTCCACTGCACGTAAAGCGGAACGCTGTAATCGCCCGAGAGCACCATATCCGCGCCGGTACGCAGCTTGACGCCGAAAAATCCTCCCAACTGAACAGTCAATTTGTTCTGCGTGCCTTCCTCCGCGGTTCCGGTTTCCACGCCGCTTAGCAGCGGTGAAAGCAGATTGGCAACCGTAGGATTAAACGGCTCGTCGTCCACTTCTTTAAGCTCGGGCACGCTCAGGTTTTCTTTACTCCATATCGAAACTTCGGTAATGTTGCTCGATACGCAAATCGTGCCGTGTCCGAGTATGACGGCGCGCACCATTTTTCTGTAAGGCGAAAGACTTTCTCCGTTCAAACGCGGGTCGTCAATAGTGATTTCGCCAGGTTTATATTCGAACTCCTCCGTCATGCCTATACCCAAAAACGAGAAAGAAATTCCGTCTTTGTCGTAATAATCCCTGATTAACTGTTCGTATTGTACCGTCTGATCGTCTCCTACCAAAGCGTCCGAAACCAAAACAATATGACGCCTTTCAATTTCCTGAAAACTTCTCAAAATCTGTCCCGCGCGCTCTATCGCTCCGGGGAACGTAGTGCCGCCGCCGGTAGAAATATTGTTGATAGCGGAATAAATTTTGCTTTCCTGCGTACGGGGCGTGAGAGGCAAAACCATTTCGTAGTCGGTTGACAACGTCATGATGCCTATGTAGTCTCTTTCGGAAAGCGCACCCAGCGCACTGGACGCGGCCGTCTTTGCAAGCTCGATCGGGTCGCCCTGCATCGAGCCGGAAACGTCGATGATAAAAATAACTCCCAAAGGCGGTGTGTAATTTATTGCCTGAACGGGAAGCATTTGCTGATACAGACTTCCGTACATATCCGTTCTGTTGTACGCGTTTGCATTTTCTCCGTCCTTGCCGCCTATGGTAAACATTCCGCCGCCGTAGGTCGATACATATTCCTCCAACATTTCGACGAAGTTTTCGGGCATATTGGTGTTTCTGACACTGTTCTCCACGCGCGCGCCCAAATCGTAGTTGGAAATGTTGTTGAGAATAACCTGGTCATACTGACGCAGCTCGTCAACCGTCGTCGGAATTTCCTCCGAATCGTACACGTTGAGTACGGTAACGTCAAAATTGCCTTCTTCGGTCAGAAGGTTGACCAAAGCGTCCGATTCTCCGCCGTTTCTTTCCAGAATCAGAATTTTGTCGAATACTTCCAAATTGAAATATGTATTGTAGACGTTGTTCTGAATAATTCCGTCCTCGTAGGACTGCGGAAACTCGTCAATGGAAAAGCCCATTTTGTGAAGTCCGTCAGTATCAAACGAGTGATTTAAAGCAACCGTATGAGTACCGGGAGACAGCTCGATTGTCTGAGTTGCGCACTCCACGTCGTTGTCGGTAAGCTTCAACTGTGCGGTAACCGTTGAGTTGGTGAGCAAAGTGACGTTTATCGTAAAATTCTGTTCGACGCTGAGCTGATAATCGGGAAACTGCACGTCCAAAATCTGAATGTCGTCTCCGTCAAAGTCCGAAGAAACGTGCACGGTGTCAAGCCTTGTGCCCTGTCCCGTAATCTGCCCTATGACGTTAAGCACGTCTTCATCCGTTTCCTTTCCGTCGGTGACAAGTATGATTTTGGCAGTCTCGGGATATTGAAAAAGAGTGCGGGCATATCTCAGCGCGGCTGCCATGTCGGACGCGCTTGTGTCGGGCGTCTCTTGACTGTCCCTGTAAAGCTCGTAAACTCTGTCGACATTTGCCGTCAAGGGAACGACGTATTTGGAGTCGAAACCGAAGGTAACTATGCCTACCTTAAAGCCGTCGTAGCTGACCTTGTCCAAAGCGGCTCTCAAAAATTGGTCTCTTTCTATAAACGACTCTTCCTGCGAATCCGAAACATCCACGACAAACAAAATTTCGTTTTGGTCGTTGGAAAGCTTGTAATCAAACCTAATCCCCGAAAGCACGGAAATGGCAAGAACCATTACGCACATATGCAACACCATTGAAGTAATGCGGTTTCTCGTCCGTCTGTACTTCTTTGACAGCATGAAATACGGAATCAGCGTAAGCGCCAACGCGGGAATCAACAGCAAAAGAAGCCATGGATGAGAAAAAACTATTTGAAAATCATGCATACCTTTCTCTCCTTTACGCCTCTTCTTTGATATGCAGCACCCACTCGATGAACAGGAATGCCACAAGCGCAGCCGCAATATAAATCAGCAAGTCGTAGTAATAATCGTTTTCATCCTCAATCTTGTACGGGTTTACCATACTGTTGCGGGAATCCTTGATATTGCTTTCGGTCGAAGGAATTTTCACATAAATATCGGTTGTTATATCCTTTCCGAAATCGGTAGTCTGTTTTATCTGATACATACCGGGCAATCCCGTGGTGAAGGTGGCGGGGAAAATGCTCAAAATTTCCAACTGCTGATTGTTATACCAAACGGAAAGCTCGCTTCCTCTGCCGTTGAGCGAAATGGCGCTGCCTACCTCAAACGAGTTGCCCGAGACCGTAGTCGGGAAAAAATGCCTGAATATGTTGTTTACCATCAATTGAAAATCGTAAAGTATGACGTTGTTGGAGTAATGGACGGAAAAAGCCATAACCACAACCTTGGCGTCGGAGGTCTCCTTTACCATAAGCGCAGGCTTGTTGTCAACGCTCATCAAAACCTTGTAAGCCGAGTCGCGCTGCGAAATAACGCAATATCTGCTTACGGTAATTTTGTCAGGTCTTATATTGTTGGTTATCGCATGCTCCTCTCCTGCCGAAAGAGAAACAGGCTTTCCGAAATTGTATACTCCTGTCACTCCGAAGCCCGCGCCGATAGGCGAGCCCTCAATAGGGTCGACAAGCCAGACAACGCCGTCTTCGGGCATCCTTTCGGGCATAATGTGCTCGAAAAGATAAAGGTCGAATCCGCTTAGAGCGTAATTGCCGTCCTTGACTTCGGTCAACTGAATATCCCAGCGGTCTTTAAGATTGGCCTGCAACACGAAGAAAGCAGCGTTGAAAAACGTGTTTGCCGAGCTGCTTGTATACTGAATTTTAAGGACCTCTTTTTGTCCGCCGAAAATTTCAAAGCTGTTGTCGTTTATAAAGGAATCGCTTTCCGTACCCAAATCAAGAGATATATGCACCGATTGATACGAATAAACTTTTTGAGCTTCCTTAATAAATATGTATTCCGTATTCTCCGTTTGCTTGGGCTGCTCTTCGCCGTCCGCAAGATATTTGAAAACCACCGTCTTTGTGTTGTCCCGGGTGCAGGTGACTGTTGTCGAAAACTGATAGGTAAGACCTGCGGATGTAGAGTCGCTGGCATTTACCCCCTGAACGTCCATATTGACGGTGATATGCTTTTCGGCGCCGTAAACCGCAACGTCGATATAAAAAGCGTAATAGTTGTTGTCTTCGAGAACGGCGCGCGCATTCAAAATCGCCGCATTCCATTCATCCGCGTCGGCTACGTTCACGACATTCACTCGCGGAGGCACGTTTGAATACAGCATATCCGTGTACAGCCAGACCTCTGCGGCGGGATTTTCCGAAAGCACGCTTTCGCACAATGCCATGGCGCCGTCGACATCCGAAGTGCCGTAAGAACAAGCAGCTTCGTCAAAATAGATGTCGTCCATAGTGTTGTCGAAAATCGTCAGACCTTGGGAATTTACTCTTTCCAACAAAAAGTGCGGCTTAGCGTCGGCAATGATTACCGAAACCACTCCGCCGTCTTTCAAAACATCGTCGCCTTTGACTCTTGCCTCGTCAACGGCTCTTTCAAAGCGTGTTTCGCCGTTTGTCTCGGCGCGCATACTTGCGGAAGAGTCTATAATCGCTATGACTTCGACGTAATCGGCCTGCGCTTTGAGCACTTCGTTGGGTTGTGCGAGAATAAGCGCGCACGCCACCAACGCAAGAATCTGACAGATTATAATCAAGATATTCCTCAGCTTGCTTATAGGAACTCTCTTCTTTTTGTATTTCAGACTTAGTTTCCAGATATAAGTGCTGGAAATACTTTTCTGCTGGTAGTTCGGCCTTATCAGATAAATAATGATTAATGCGACAACGCCGAGCAACCCCAGCAAGCCTAAAGGGGTTAATAATTTCATGCCATGATACCTACATTCAACAATTCGCCGAAGAGCATTCTTTCGATAG
>OIGD01000654.1_pt1 | contig 39056 bp, 33 predicted proteins | sample 1582211 | NCBI WGS metagenome assembly OIGD01 (sample SAMN04414078, study PRJEB24778) | human gut metagenome | material: faecal | host: Homo sapiens
CGAAGAAACCGCTTTGATTCAGTTGCAACGGGGCAAGGCGAAAATACGGGATAAAGATTATACGAAATGCTTGATTGCAGGATATAACAAAATCGGAGTAAGCAGCCGGGGCGAGAGCTCCGGCATTTTCTATGGCTGCCGAGCCGTACTCACCCCCGACCGGGAAAGCAAAAGACAGAACGGCCGCCGTTTTAAGGAGTGCGGAGAACCCGCCTTTTGTCTGAATACGCAGGATAAACACGGCGTTTTTCTCTGCGCCTGCGATTCCTGCGAATATGCTTTGCCAATAAAAAACACCACCAATGCCGATTATGACAAAGCTGAAAAAAGCGAGGCGATTCAAATCCCGTCCGGCTGCGGACGAATCCGTAAGCTGACCCCTCGTGAGTGCTGGCGGTTACAGGGTTTTTCCGATGAAATGTTTGATAAGGCGGCCGCCGTCAATTCCGACGCTCAGCTTTACAAGCAGGCAGGAAACGGCGTGACAATCCCTGTCGTATATGCAGTCGGAAAACGGATTGCAGAAATTCAAAACGAGCTGAACAAGGAGGCGACAAAGTTATGAGAAAACGAAATGTTCATATTCAATTTTGGCTGGATAAAAAGGAAAACGAGGCATTTCAAAAAAAAGTGAAAAAAAGCGGTCTTTCCCGTGAGGCATATTTGCGGCAATTAGTAAATGGGCTTGAGCCGCAGGACGCCCCGCCGCCCGACTACTACGCTATGATGAGGGAGCTCCACGGTATCGGAAACAACCTCAATCAAATTTCTGTCAAGGCTCATACGCTGAATGTCCTTGATGTGCAGCGATACGATGAGGTCTGCCGAAAGCTGGACGCCGCTATCAAAGAAATCACAGAGGCGGTTATTCTGCCCCGTCCGATAAAATAGCGGTATGGCGACGACTTCAATCTGGCGGGTAAAAGGCTGGCTCGGAAAGGTGGTTATCTATGTGGAGAACCCCGATAAAACGACCAATCCGAAATCTTATGCCAAAGAAGATATGACCGAGCAGGACGGACAAGGGCTTTCCGATGTAATCAGTTATGCGGTAAACTCTGAAAAAACGCAGTGGGCCGACAATGAGGATTGCGCCGTCATTCACCGATTTGTCAGCGGTATCAACTGTTCTCCCACTGCTGCCCGAGATGAAATGCTTGCCGTGAAAAAGAGGTTCGGAAAAGAAAACGGGACGGTGGCCTACCACGGCTATCAATCCTTTGCTCCCAGTGAGGCGACGCCCGAAATGGCGCACGAGATCGGAATGAAGCTCGCCGCCCGTTTATGGGGCGACCGTTATCAAGTTATTGTGGCTACCCACCTTGACAGAGAAAATCACCTGCACAATCATTTTGTGCTGAATACGGTTTCCTTTGTGGACGGAATCAAATATCACCGCACAAAAAAGGATTATCACGATATGCGTGTGCTTTCAGACGCCTTATGTCGTGAGTACCGTCTATCCGTCATTGAAAATCCGCAGTACGGAAAAGCAAAGCATTACGGCGAGTGGCGAGCCGAACAAGAACAGCGTCCCACTTGGCGGGGGTTGGTTCGTGCCGATGTTGACGAGGCAATCCGGCAGTCTATGACGGAGCGGCAGTTTTTTGATAACCTGCGAAAAAAGGGCTATGAAATCAAGGTTGGTAAAGATATTTCAGTAAGGCCGCCGGGGAAAGAGCGTTTTGTGCGGCTTATGCGGAATTTCGGTGAGGATTATTCCGTTGAAGCAATCCGCAGACGGCTTTTATCGCAGAACCGCCCCGAACGCCCTGCTCCCGACCTACCCCGAACCGTCATACGGATTCGATTATTCGGCAGCTTGGAAAAGGCTCGCAAGATTACAGGTTTTCGGGCGCTGTATTTTCACTACTGCTATCTGCTTGGTATCTTCCCTAAAAGCAAACCCCGCCAAAATACAAAACGGCTTCATTTTTTATTGCGTGAGGATTTGCGAAAGCTGGACGCTATATCCGATGAAACAAAACTGCTTGTGCGAAATCGTATTGATACCGCCGAGCAGCTTTTTTCATATCAGGACGGCGTAAAGCAGAAAATCGAAGCTCTCACCGCCGACCGAAAGCGACTGTATAAGCAGGCTCGGACGGTGGCGGTTAAATCCGACGAAGGAAAAACGGCGGCAATTAAAGAGCGTATTACCGCTATTTCAAAAGAATTGTCCCGGCTGCGAAAAGAGGTTTTGCTATGCGACGGCATAGCCGAGCGGTCGGGTATTATCAAAGAAAAAATCAAAATTGTCCGTGAGGACGAAACCAAAGGAAAGGAGAAAACCGATTATGAACACATCCGGCGACGCAGTAGAACAGATCGTTAGATTGAGTTTAGAGGGTACGGAGGTTGCATTGAAGCTGACCGGCTCTGCGGCGAAAAATATTGCCGCTATGATCTATGCTGTTCTGAAAAATAAGGATAAGACCAAAATTAAGGGTAGACAGCGTTTGACCGCTATGCTCAAAAGTGGCAAGGAGCTGAAAGTTTTTACCGTCAGCGAGGAGCATTTGAAACAGTTTGCAGCCGAGGCCAAACGGTACGGCGTTGTTTACTGCGCTTTGCGCGGGAAAGGAAAATCCGCAGACGGTTTGGTGGATATTATGGTTCGTGCCGAGGACGCTTCAAAAATCAACCGTATTGTGGAGCGGTTCAAATTGGTGACGGTCGATACCGTTTCGATCAAGCGTGATATTGAACAGAGCAAAGCGGATAAAACCGCCACCCCCTCTGCTCCCGAACAGGACAGACCTGATAAAGCAGAGGATGATCGTTTGCTTGACGATTTAATGGGCGCGCCCATTAAAAAGGAGGAAAATGCGAACCCAAACCCCGAAGCGGCAAAGACGGAAAAATCCCGTCCGTCCGAGCCTATCTCAAAGAAGCAAGGCAGAACCGTCGAGGGTACTGCTAAATCTCCCGAGGAACAACGCCCCTCTGTCCGTGAGGAATTGCGGGAAATCCGGGAGAATAAGCGGCAAGAAGCGGCAGCACCGAGCACAGAAGAACCCCCCGTATCGAAAAAGCCTGCCAAACAGCAAACGACCGCCCACAAGCAGCCGTCCCGAAAAAAGAGTAAAAAAGCAAAGGAGCGATAATTTATGAGTAATTTTGATGATATTTTCGCCCCCGTCCCGCAAGACGATTTTGACAAAGAGGCTTGGGCGGCGAAGAAAAAAGCCGAGCGTGACGATATTTTCTTTCTTGCCGACGCCACCGCAGAAGAAGTCAGCACAGACAGCGGCAAATTCCGTGAATACCTTGATGTGCAGGCGAATTTTCGCAATTATTCCGCCACCAACGCCCTTTTGATTTTGGCGTTTAATAATAGCGCCACCAAACTTGGCGATAAGGATTTTTGGCGAAATCAAGGCGTGTATATCAAGAAACAGGAATTCAGCCGTCCGATTAAGATTGTGGAATCCAACGGCGAATACACCCGTGACGACGGCAGCATCGGCGTATCGTATAACATTAAGCGTGTTTATGATATTTCACAGACTACCGCCCGTATCAAAGCACAGTCGCCTGTTTCCTTTGATGAAAGGGCTTTGCTTAACGCCCTCATTTATAAACGCCCCGTGCCGATTCAGCCTGTCGATGAGCTCCCCGGCGGTGCGAGTGCAATTTACGACCACGAGCAGAAAGCAATTTTTGTTTGCCGCGGATTGAACGCTCACGACCTGTTCTGCGGAGTATCAAGGGCTTTGGCTCAAGCGGAACTTGCGATGATAAGCGACGAATATATCCCGGATAACGCCAGCTATAAGGCGCATTGTGTTTCGTATATTCTCGGCAAGGAGTTTGGCGTAGATGTTAGCGAATATATATTGGATAATCCCGCTGACTTCCTGCGTACCGATGACCCGCAGAAAATTCGAGCCGAGCTATCCGAAATCCGAGATACCGCCTTTGACATTTCTGCGAGAATGGCCCGGTCTTTGGAACAGAACAAAGCGCCCCGCCATAAGGAACAGGAGCGTTGAGTATGGAGAGAAACGAAAAACGGGTTTTAACCCTTGACCGCTACGAGCACGGCGTTATTATCAATGCCCTGAATGAAATGCGAAACGACCTGCTGGAAGAAGAACGCCCCACCGATATTGTGGACGAGGTTCTTTTGAAAGCGATTGACGCCCCGACAAAAAAGGTAAGGTGCAGGTGTGATGAGGCACGGGAATAACACCCGGATTCTCTGCCTGATCGGGATTCTTCCCGTGGTGTGGCTCGGACTTCTGATTGCCCCCGCCGCATCCGGGGGCTTGCCCGGAATTGTTGCCCGGTTTCCTGCGATAATGAATCACCCGTTCCGAATAGAGCTATGCGAGGACAGCGTAAAAACTGTCCTCTTTTTGCTTTGCGCCTATGGATTGGGTATCGGGATTTTTCTGTCATCCCGCCGCAACTATCGCAGGGGCGAAGAACACGGCTCGGCTAAATGGGGCGACGCCAAAGCCGTAAATAAGAAATACCGGGCGACCAAGCCGGAGGATAACAAACTCTTTACCAAAAATGTCCGTATGGGGCTGGACGGCAGAAAGCACCGCCGAAATCTGAATACCGTTGTTGTCGGTGGCAGCGGCGCAGGTAAAACCCGGTTTTATGCGAAAGTGAATCTATGCCAGGCCAACACAAGTTTTGTTGTACTGGACCCGAAAGGTGAGCTTTTGCGTGACACGGGTTATCTGCTGAATCAAAAAGGATATGAGGTGCGTGTGCTTGATCTGCTGAATATGGAGAAAAGCCATTGTTATAATCCCTTTGTCTATCTCCGGGACGATAACGATGTGCAGCGTTTGGTGACAAACCTATTCAAAAGCACAACCCCGAAAGGCAGCCAATCAAACGATCCGTTTTGGGACACCGCCGCCTCTATGCTCTTGCTGGCACTTGTTTTCTATCTGAAATACGAAGCGCCGCCGGATGAGCAGAATTTTCCGATGGTTATGGAAATGTTGCGTGCCGCCGATGTCAGAGAAGAATGTGAGGAATACGCTTCTCCGCTTGACGAATTGTTTGAGCGGCTTGAAATGCGGAATCCCGACCATATCGCCGTGAAGTATTACAAGGATTATCATTCGGGATCAGCAAAAACCTTAAAGAGTATTCAGATCACTTTGGCGGCAAGACTTGAAAAATTCAACCTGTCCTCTCTGGCGGCTCTGACCGCTACGGACGAGTTGGATTTGCCGTCTTTGGGCGAAAAGAAAGTGGCGTTATTTGCACTCATACCCGATAACGACACTTCTTTCAACTTCCTTGTCAGCATCCTATACACGCAGATTTTTCAGCAGTTGTTTTACCTTGCAGATCACAAATACGGCGGCAGCCTGCCCGTTCCCGTCCATTTCTTAATGGACGAGTTCAGCAATGTTTCGCTGCCGGATGACTTTTCAAAAATTCTGGCCGTTATGAGGTCAAGATCGGTTTTTGTATCTATTATCCTGCAAAACATAGCGGCTCTGAAAGCGCTGTTTGAAAAGGAATGGGAATCGATCCTCGGCAACTGCGACGAGTTTTTATATCTCGGAGGAAATGAAACTTCCACGCACAAGCTGATTTCGGAATCCTATCTCGGCAAGGCCACCATCGACACCAACACCTACGGCAAATCGTCGGGGCGCAACGGGAATTACAGTACAAACTATCAGATTTCCGGGCGTGAATTGCTGACGCCGGATGAGGTTCGTATGTTGGATAACCGCTACGCGCTTTTATTTATCCGTGGCGAACTGCCGATTATGGACGAAAAGTACGACATTCTGAAACACCCGAATGTGTCGCTCACCCCCGACGGGAACGCCGCACCCTATCAGCACGGCGGGACGGAAAACGCCGTCGCCACGCTCTCCCTTGTCGGGGTATCGTCTGCGGACATTCCCGATATGGAAGAACCCGAAACCGATTACGAGCTTCTTTCCGATGAGGATATAGAAGCTCTATTTTTAATTTAGGAGGATATGCAAAATGAAGAATTCCAACAAACCCACAAAGAAACTGCCTATGCCCGGCAAGGTGAGAAAAGGATTCCGCTTTTACTGTATAGCGGTTCTGACGCTGACCTTTGTTCTCTGCTGTTCGGTGACAGCCTTTGCCGCCGATGACCCTCTGACCGTTGTAAACAATTTGAGTGATTTTATTTTCGGTCTGATTCGTGCGGTTGGCTTGATTCTGCTCGGCTGGGGCATTGTTCAGGTTGGCCTGTCTTTTCAGAGCCACGACCCCTCACAGCGTTCAAACGGATTCCTCACTTTGGCAGGCGGTGTTGTGATAACCTTTGCCAAAGAAAGTGCGTCCGTAATGTGCTGATGTAAATCAGTATGGACTTGTAATGAATTCTGTCTATGGCAGGACAGCGGTGTAAAGGAATCATCGGAGAAAGCTCCGCACCGTCATCACCCAATTTATCCGGCGGGGAAACCCAAAGGGGAGTGTAGCATATTGGGAAAGTCGTAAGTTGGGGAAATCATCTACCCACGACTGAACGGCAAGATGAAAAATTGTGAATGAGGATGAAAGCTGAATTGCTTAAAGGGCAGTCCAAGGTGGCATAGGCGAGTCAACGGCGAAGGATGATTGAGAAGCCGTGCGCTGTGGCAATGAGTATGATTTCTTTGCGCATTGCGATATACCCACAGCGACCAACCATGATAAATGTGTAAAGGACGAAAACCCCACTCCGATATCACAATAAGCTATATTCAAACAAGTCTAAACGGAGATTGCCTAAACCGAAATGCCCGGAAGGGCTATGCGGAAAGCCGCTGAATATCCGGCATGGCAACGGAGCCGTCATAGTAGTCCGAGCAGAGGAAAGCTTTGCACATGGCGAAGGGCGGCAAGAAATCAAAAAATACAAAATTATGGAAAGGTGCGTGAGGCATCATGAGAAATCCACAAAATGTATTGAAAAGTCTGAAACTTAAAGCATGTAACAAAGAATATTCCTTCCAAAGACTTTATCGCAACCTATATAATCCGGAACTGTACTACCTCGCATACCAAAATATATATGCGAAGGAAGGCAACATGACGGAGGGAAGCGACAGAAAAACCATCGATGGCATGAGCATAAAGCGTATCGAATGCCTGATTGCATCGCTCAAAGATCACAGCTACCATCCCAACCCGGCACGCAGAATGTATATTCGGAAAAACAACAATCCTCAGAAGATGCGTCCGTTGGGTATTCCGTCCTTTGATGATAAACTGCTACAAGAGGTCGTTCGCATGATACTGGAAAGTATCTATGAGAAAAGCTTTTCCTGCCATTCTCACGGATTTCGACCGAACCGTAGCTGCCACACGGCATTAATGGAAGTCAAGCATAAGTTCATCGGGACGAAATGGTTTATTGAAGGCGATATAAAAGGCTGTTTTGATAATGTAGATCACGCCGTTTTAATCAATCTGCTACGTCGCAGAATCAAGGATGAATATTTCATTAGTCTGATATGGAAATTTCTGAAAGCTGGATATATGGAAAACTGGGTTTACCATAACACCTATTCCGGCACGCCGCAAGGCTCGATCATCAGTCCGATTTTGGCAAATATCTATCTTCATGAATTGGACTGCTTCATGGAAGGGCTTTCTGCTGAATTTCACAACGGAAAGGTTCGGAAACGGACTGCTGAATACCAAAAACAGGTGGGGCATATGCAATACCTTCGAGACCGCAAATATGGCAAAAGCAGATGGGATAATTTTTCCCCTGAAGAGAAGCACGCGGCGGTAGCGGAAATGAAAGAAGCCCGTGCCAAAATGATGAGTGTACCGGCATCTGATTCAATGGATAAAAATTTCAGAAGGTTGGTGTATGTTCGGTATGCGGATGATTTTCTGGTTGGTGTAATCGGTTCTCAACAAGACGCACTGGAAATTAAAAATAAAATTGGTGCGTTCTTGAAGGAGAATCTTCATCTGGATATGTCAGAAGAAAAAACACTGATTACCCACGCCAAAAGGGATAAAGCTCACTTTCTGGGATATGAAATTTTCGTATGCGATGATTTGACTCCAAGAAATGGGGCACGTAGCAAGACAAGACGTGTCATGAATGGGCAGATTATGTTGTATGTGCCAAAAGAAAAGTGGATGAATAAGCTGTTTTCATATCAGGCAATGAAAATCACCCGTGACGTGGTGACCGGGAAGGAGGTTTGGACGTCCATTCAAAGAAAACAATTACTCCATCTGGATGATTTGGAGATTCTGCGTCAGTACAATGCTGAAATCCGAGGCTTATACAATTACTACAAAATTGCCAATAATGCAACCGTATTGGATTCGTTTGGTTATATGATGAAATACAGTATGTATAAGACGCTTGCTGCGAAATACCATACAAAAGTCAAAAAGATCAGAGAAAAATACCGCATTGGAAAGGATTTTGGAATCTGCTATGAGACAAAATCCGGAATAAAAACGGCGTTGTTCTATAACGATGGTTTTCGGAGACAGACGGAGGTTGCAACAGGCGAATTTGATACACAAGCCAAAAGCTATTTTCGTACCAGCCCTTGCAGTTTGATTCAAAGATTGAAAGCACGAAAATGTGAGTGGTGCGAAGCGGAAAATGTGGACTTGGAGGTTCATCATGTACGCAGATTGAAGGACTTGAAGGGAAAAGCCCTATGGGAACGGGCAATGATTGGGCGCAGACGCAAGACGATGGTTTTGTGTACCGCCTGTCATGATTTGTTACACGCTGGAAAATTAGACTGATTTCTGGAGAGCCGGATACGCTGAGAGGTGTAAGTCCGGTTCGGAGGGGAGTTCTTGGAAACCTGCCGTAGTAATGCGGTAAGGCGCCGGGGGCTTACCCTACTTCTCAACCTGATTACGGGCGGCTGATAAGAAGATCGGTACGGGGCAGCCCATAAAAGGACTGCCCCGCATTTTTCCGAAAGGAGGACACCCATGAAAAAATACAACATTATTTATGCCGATCCGCCGTGGCGTTATGAGCGCAGCGGCGTTCAGGGCGCTGCCGAAAAGCACTATCCCACAATGGCGGTTGACGAGCTCTGCAAACTTCCTGTTTCGGAGATTGCCGCCGACGATTCGATCCTTTTCTTATGGGCGACTTTTCCGCAGCTTCGGGAAGCTCTGCAAGTGATCCGTGCTTGGGGTTTTTCCTATAAAAGCGTTGCCTTTGTCTGGCTCAAACAAAACAAAAGCGGCAAAGGGTGGTTTTACGGTCTTGGCTATTGGACGAGGGGCAATTCCGAAATATGCCTGCTTGCTACCAAAGGACACCCGAAAAGACAATCCAACCGTGTTCATCAGTTTATTATCAGCCCTTTAAGAGGACACAGCCAAAAGCCGGACGAAGCAAGGGACAAGATCATAGAGCTTGTAGGCGATCTGCCCCGTGTGGAACTGTTCGCACGGGAGAAAACGGGCGGTTGGGATGTTTGGGGCAACGAGGTTGACTGCGACCTTGAAATTGAGGGCTATCGTGCCTGTGCCGGAGGTGATGAGAATGTCGGATAACTGGGTTGTGCAGAACCTTGAAAATGCGCTTGATACTTGGAACAGCAAATTATCCGAGATTTGGACGCTTATCACCCAATCGCCGCAGCAATTTAAGGGCGGGACAATCTGGAATGTGATCGTCAACATTCACGGTGCGGTGCAGGCTATCGGTCTTGCTCTGCTTGTTCTATTCTTTGTTGTCGGGGTAATGAAAACCTGCGGCTCGTTTGCCGAGGGAAAAAAGCCCGAACACGCCCTAAAACTTTTTATCCGCTTTGCGCTGGCAAAAGGCGCTGTCACCTACGGATTACAGCTTATGTTGGCGGTATTCAATATCGTTCAGGGACTAATCAGCACTATAATGACATCCGCAGTTTTCGGCACATCGACAAGGACGGTTTTACCGTCTGAAATCGTAACCGCCGTTGAAAGCTGCGGATTTTTTGAATCAATCCCGCTATGGGCGGTAACGCTGATCGGCGGTCTGTTCATTACGGTTTTATCTTTCGTTATGATAATGACCGTTTACGGACGCTTTTTCAAATTGTATCTCTACACCGCCATCGCCCCAGTTCCTCTCTCCGCTTTTGCGGGAGAACCCTCACAGAATGTCGGCAAGAGCTTTATCAAATCCTATGCCGCCGTCTGCTTGGAGGGTGCGATTATCGTTCTCGGCTGTATTATCTTTTCCTTGTTCGCCGCTTCACCGCCCGTAGTTGACCCAACTGCGGCGGCAGTTACGCAGGTTTGGAGCTATGTGGGCGAACTCATTTTTAATATGTTGGTTCTCGTCGGCGCTGTGAAAATGGCGGATCGCATTGTGCGTGAAATGATGGGACTGTAAGAAGTATTTTTTATGTAAAGGAGCTATGTGTTATGAACTCGTATGAAGAAAAAAAGCAAAGAAGAATCGACTACTACAACGAAAAAGCTGAAAAGCTGGAACAGGAAAGCAGCCAGCTTGCAAAGGAATCAAGCAAAATGATAAGCGCGATTCCTATGGGGCAGCCGCTTATGCCGGATCACTATTCTTATCAAGCCGACAAAAATTACCGTGAGCGTGCGTGGAACAAAATGGATAAGTCGGTTGAAGTAGGACAAAAAGCAGACTACTACCGCAGTAAGGCGGAAGCCGCCGAGAAAAACGCCGCTATTTCCAGCGACGATCCCGAAGCCGTTAAGAAGCTGAAAGACAAGTTGCAGAAACTTGAAGATTTCCAAAACCGTATGAAAAAGGTTAATGCCTATTATCGAAAAAACGGCACAATGAAAGGCTTTGAAAATCTGTCGGACGAAAAAGCGGCGGAGATTGACGAAGCTGTGAAAAACGATTATTCGTGGATAACCGCCCCTTATGCCCCTTTTCAGTTATCTAACAACAATGCAGAAATTAACCGCCTGAAAAAGCGAATTGCCACGCTGGAACGCCGGGAAGAAACCGGGTTTGTCGGTTGGCAGTTTGAGGGCGGCGAGGCTGTTGCCAATCAGGAGGAAAACCGCTTGCAGTTACTTTTTGACGAAAAGCCAAGCGAAGAACAGCGAAGCAAATTGAAAAGCTGGGGCTTTAAGTGGGCGCCCTCTAATAAGGCGTGGCAGCGCCAACTGAACAGCAATGCGATTTATGCCGCCGGACAAATTGATTTTGTAAGACCGCTTGACGGCAGAACCCCTCGTGAGCTTCAACCCAAGCCCAAGAAAAAAGACGAGCAGGAACGATAACAGGAGGTGCAGATTTTGGAGGTAAAGATAAACCGTGAAATCCGCAACTATACGGAATCAATGTTTTTCGGATTGTCCTTGCGGCAATTCGTTTTTTCAATTCTGGCGGTTGTTGTCGCCGTAGGATTGTATTTTCTCTTGAAACCCTATGTCGGGACGGAAACGGTCAGTTGGATGTGTATTCTCGGCGCTGCCCCTTTTGCCGCTTTGGGGTTTATCACTTATCACGGTATGACGGCAGAAAAATTCCTATGGGCGTGGCTGCGCTCGGAATTGATTGAGCCGAGAGAAATTCGTTTTGAACCTGTCAACTACTATTACGAAGCTCTCAAAGGCACGATCGAAAAACACGAAAAGGAGGGTTAAGCCGCTATGATGAAAACATTGAAACAGACCTTTACGCAGGACAAGGAGCGATATTCTGTCCCCCGAAAGGTGCAGGATGTTATTCCTATCCGCAGAATTTGGGACGACGGTATTTTTCAGGTCGGCAACCGATTTGCAAAAACCTATAAATTCACCGATATAAATTACCTTGTAGCAAGCCCCGAAGATAAGAAATCTATGTTTTTGACCTATTCGGAGCTTCTGAACAGCTTTGACAGCGTGGCTACCACAAAAATCACAATCAACAACCGCAGACTGAACCGCAAGGATTTTGAGGAAGCAATCTTAATGCCTATGCAGGAGGACGGGTTGGACGATTACCGCCGGGAATACAACAAAATGCTGCTTGATAAGGCCACCGGCGGCAACGGCATTATGCAGGAGAAATATATCACCGTTTCGGTCAGCAAAAAAGATATTGAAGAAGCAAGGGCATATTTCTCCCGTGTGGGTTCTGATTTGATTTCCCACTTTGCCGCGCTCGGCTCAAAGTGTACCGAACTGGACGCCACCGAAAAGCTGCGGATTCTTCACGACTTCTACCGTCCGGGCGAGGAAACCGCTTTTCGCTTTGACGCCAAAGAAATGATGCGCCGGGGACACGATTTCAAGGACTATATCTGCCCGGACAGCATTGAAAAGCACAGCGATTATCTGAAACTCGGTGAGAAATACGCAAGGGTTATTTTTCTGAAAGATTACGCTTCCTATATCAAGGACGATATGCTGACGGAGCTTACCGACCTGAACCGCAATCTGATGATGTCGATTGATATTATCCCCGTTCCCACCGACGAGGCGGTGCGTGAGGTTGAAAGAATCCTGCTCGGTGTGGAAACGAACATAAGTGCGACTCGTTCCTAACTGAAAAGGTTAGGCACAAGTTAGAAAAATGCGATTGAAAGGAGCGCAAATAATACTTGGAGAACTGGTAATTCGATGGGTGAAATGAAGAAGTAACGCTCGGAAGCGTCCACCTTAATCTCCGATTGGCAGAGAAATCTGTCAAAAGCTCGGTGAAGTCGGCAGAGAGTAGCCGTATTGCAGAAATGCAACGAAAGCGGTTCAGCGGTGAACTGTGCTACCTATATGCCGGAGGTCTATAAAATATCTATGGTGAGAATGACCGAGAGGTCTGACGAACTTGCGAATGTACGGGCCTAAATGGTTAGCCGATAGAAATGTCGGTGGCGATTAGGTCGTCGCCAGTGTGGATTAGTAAAAATTGATGTTATGAAACTCCATATTGTGTTACAGGCACAATCAAGCTGACAGGCTCAGAGTAAGCACCTACGGATATATGTACAGATAGAATTATCGGAACGAGGAAAGGTATCGGACACAGAAATGTGCTTACTGACGAAGAATAATAAGCAGTTTAACCGATACTGAAAAGCAGAGGTCGAACCGATGAAGCTTTTGTAATGAAAGCGGAGGAATGACCTCAAGTCGATTGTTATTACAAGTAATCTATCAAACTCAGCTTAGGATTACGGGTAAGACAAAAAAGCTCATGCCCCGAAAGGAGTGTGATGCCTAATGACAAATAAACAACATAAAAATCTATTATGCGTCGATGACCTCAGACACGCTGAATACTATCAAATGCAAACCACATTTGATGACCTATACTCAAAAAGTAAAAACGGAGAAAAATTTCAAAATTTAATGCTGTTAATACTTTCAAGAGAAAATATATTGCTTGCCTACCGTAATATTAAAAGTAACGGCGGGAGCAAAACGCAAGGTACAGATAATGTTGTAATTGATGATATAGGTAAGCTGTCGGCAGATGAATATGTTGAAAAACTGAGGTTTATCGTTGCAGGCAGCAAACATGGATACCGCCCTAAAGCGGTAAGAAGAAAAGAAATTCCAAAACCGAATGGCAAGTTAAGACCGCTCGGTATTCCTTGTATGTGGGATAGACTGGTTCAACAGTGTATTAAACAAGTTATGGAGCCAATATGTGAAGCGAAATTCAGCGAAAACAGCTATGGTTTTCGTCCGCTGAGAAGTGTGGAACATGCCATTCAAAGAGTATATCAACTAATGCAGAGAGCAAATCTGCACTATGTTGTAGAATTTGACATTAAGGGATTCTTTGATAATGTAGACCATTCAAAACTGATAAAACAGATATGGTCGCTTGGAATCAGGGACAAGCATTTGCTCTATGTGATAAAACAAATTCTTAAAGCACCGATAAAAATGCCCAACGGAGAAATTCAATATCCCTCAAAGGGAACACCACAAGGCGGGATTATTTCACCGCTATTGGCAAATATAGTGCTTAATGAGCTTGACCATTGGATAGACAGTCAATGGATTGAACATCCAATAACTGAGAAATACAGTTATAAAGTTAACAGCAATGGTAGTAAGGATTTGGGACACGCATACAGAGCGATGAAAACGACAGGTCTTAAAGAGATGTATATTGTCCGTTATGCTGATGATTTTCGCATACTTTGCAGAACAAAATCGGAAGCAGAGCGAATAAAAATAGCCGTATCGAAGTGGCTATGGGAAAGATTAAGACTTGAAATTTCTCCTGAAAAGACAAGGATTGTCAATGTTAAAAAGAAATACTCGGAATTTCTCGGATTCAAAATCAAGGTTCACCCCAAAGGTGGAAAATGGACGGTTGAATCCCATGTTTGCGACAAAGCTCTTTGTAGACAAAAAGAAGTGTTAATTGAACAAGCCAAAAAGGTTGCAAGTCCACCACCGCACAGCACAGAAAGTTATGAAATTCATATTTACAATGCAAAAGTGGTCGGAGCGCAGAACTACTATAAAATTGCAACTCATATCAATATTGATTTCAACGGCTTGCATTTAGCTCTATTGAGGGTGTTCACTAATAGACTTAGAACGCAAAAATGTAATAGGTTAAGGCACAAAGGCAGACCTCTTACAAAAGCGGAAATAGGACTATACGGAAATACACCGATGATGAGATATGTGGCAGGTTCAGATGAGCCGATTTATCCAATAGGATTTGTTCAGCACAAGCCACCGTGGACGAAGAAACGAAAATCAAATTTCTACACAGCAGAAGGTCGTAAAGAGATTCACGACAATCTCAGAATAAATACTTCGCTCATGGTGCAAATGATGAAATCTATGGGTAGCAACAGTACAGAATACAGCGATAACAGAATATCATTGTTTTCTGCTCAGTGGGGTAAATGTGCGATAACGGGCATTGAATTTCAATGCCTTGAAGATATCCACTGCCACCACAAACTGCCTAAACAATATGGCGGTACAGATAAATATGATAATCTTGTCCTTGTGCTACCACAGATTCATAGATTGATTCATGCTACAGATAAAATAACAATCGGAAAATATTTGAGGCTTCTGAATTTGGATAAAGCTCAAATCACAAAATTGAATAAATACAGAGAGTTAGCGAGAAACAATCCCATAACAGTATAATGAAAATGTTGAAATTTGTTGTTTGTTAAGATTATAGGTAATACAATCGATGGAACGCCGTGTGCGGTGAAAGTCGCATGCACGGTGTGGAGTGGGGGAAAACTCGGAGATAACATCAAAGAGTTACCTATCACTATCGAATTGGCAGCGCCGTCAAAATGCCAATCAGAATTTTTCTGCTGTGATTCCCTACGATATGGAACAGCAGCGAAATGAAATCAAGGAGTTTTTGAACGACCTTACCACAAGGGATCAGCGAATGATGTTTGCCGTTATCACGCTGATTCACATGGCAGACACCAAAGAACAGCTTGACAGCGACACCGAGGCGATTTTAGCAACCGCCCGAAAGCAAATGTGCCAGCTTGCCACAATGAAATACCAACAGCTTGACGGTCTAAATACCGTTCTCCCGATTGGTCTGCGGAAGATTAACGCTATGCGTACCCTTACCACCGAGAGCCTTGCGATGTTTATGCCGTTCAAGGTACAGGAAATCCAAGAAGTCGGAGGCATTTTCTTCGGAGAAAACGCAATCTCCCATAACCTGATTCTCTGCAATATGGCAAACCTTTTGAATCAGTCTATGTTCCTGCTCGGAATTCCCGGCTCGGGTAAATCGTTCTTTGCAAAGCTGCTGATTATTTTCCTTGCCCTTGCCACCAACGACGATATTATCATCTGTGACCCGGAGGGCGAATACACGCCGCTTATACAGGCTATCGGGAAACAAAACGCTTCTGTCATTCGGATTGCCGCCGGTGGCCGTGACCGTATCAATGCAATGGATATGGTTGAGGGGTACGGCGATAACAACCCGATTGTGGATAAGGCGCAGTTTATTATGTCGTTGATCGAACAGATTGACCCAAGCGGCGTAGGCGCTCACCACAAGTCTATTATCGACCGCTGCACCGACGCCGTTTACAAGGAGCAGGCGCAGACCTGCAAAGTGCCTACCCTTTGTACCTTGCGTGAAAAACTGCTGGAACAGCCCGAACAGGAAGCGCACGATCTGGCGCTTGCTTTGGAGCTTTTCACTTCCGGCTCTCTGGATGTATTCGCCCACGAAACCAATGTTGACACCTCCAGCCGCATTATCTCGTATGATATTCACGACCTCGGCGCACAGCTAAAACCCGCCGGACTTCTCACCATTACCGACGCTATGCTCAACCGAGTTACGACCAACTGGAAAAAGGGCAAGCGAACCCACCTGTTTATAGACGAATTCCATGTTGTTTATGAGAATGAGTTTAGCGCCAATTTCTTTAATTCGGCGTGGCGGCAGTTTAGAAAAAGGAATACCCACCCCTGCGCTATCACGCAGAATGTAGAGTATCTTTTGGATTCCGTGCAGGCAAGCACAATGCTTTCCAACTCGGAATTTGTGGTGATGTTAAATCAAGCGGCTTCGGATCGCACCAAACTCTCCGAGCTTTTGAATATCTCCACCGAGCAGATGAGCTATATTACCAACGCAGACGCAGGCTGCGGGTTAATGAAATACGGCGCTTCTCTCGTCCCGTTTGTAAACAAGTTCCCGAAAAACACCGAGCTTTACAAACTCATTACCACAAGACCCGGCGAGGGCGTTATGGGAGGTCAAACACAATGAAAAGCAAATATCTGATGTTCGGGGCGGCCGCTTGTGCCGCCCTTTTTCTATTCTCCTGCTTTATGCTCTATCGGCAGTACGCCGATGAAAAACAGAGTGCCGAGGCGTTTTGCAATATCTCCGCACTGGTTCGGACGGAAACGCCGCCGGCAGACGATCCGCAGGAATCCGAAGCGGAAATTCCCGTCCAAACCGCCTATGAAAAATACGCAGCGGTTTATGAGCGGAACAACGATTTTGCAGGCTGGATTTCTATTGACGGCACGAACATTGACTATCCCGTTATGCAGAGCATAGACAATCCGAATTACTACCTGAAACACAACTTTGAAAAGGAATACAGCGATTACGGCGTTCCTTATGTGCAGGAAAACTGCGCTCTCGGCATTTCGGATAATTGTGTTCTATACGGTCATCACATGAAAAACGGCGCTATGTTCTCTGACCTCTGCAAATATGCAAGCGAGGATTTTTACAGAGAACACAAAACAATCCGCTTTGATACGCTGTCCGGGTTTGGCGAATATGAGATTATTGCGGTATTCAAAACCGCCGCCTATTCCGAACAAGGCTTTAAGTATTATCATTTCACCCGTGCGGATTCCGCAGGGGATTTCAACGCCTATGTTTCCAAATGCAAGGAGCTTTCTTTTTATGATACGGGAGTGAGCGCCGAATACGGCGATAAGCTGATTACGCTTTCCACCTGCGAATACAGCCGGCAAAACGGCAGAATGGTCGTTGTTGCAAAACAGGTTATTCCTCCCGCCGTGGAGGTGGACGGCGATGAAGCCTAAAAAATATGTTGTTTCACTTTCGGGCGGCAAGGATTCGACGGCTATGCTTTTGAGATTGTTGGAAGAACAGCGCCCGGTTGATCTGATTATCTTCTGTGATACCGGGCTTGAATTCCCGCAGATGTATGAACATCTGAACCGTTTGGAGGCGTATATCGGCAGACCGATTATCCGTCTGAAAGCGGAACACGATTTTGAATACTATTTTTACGATTACACCCCGAAAAGAAAAAATCCTGCTCTTTCAAAGTACCGAGGTATGAGTTGGGCAGGCCCCCGCAATCGCTGGTGTACGGGTATTCTCAAAACCCGTGTCATTGCCGCTTATCTCCGTGATCTGAAAGAACAATATGAAATTGTGGAGTATGTGGGTATCGCCGCAGACGAAATCAAACGCATAAAAACCGCCTGCTATCCTCTTGTGGAATGGGGAATGTCCGAAAAGGACTGCCTTGATTATTGCTATGCAAGAGGTTTTGATTGGGGCGGTTTATATCGTATTTTCAGCCGTGTTTCCTGCTGGTGCTGCCCGCTCCAAAGTTTAGAAGAACTGCGGAAGCTATATCGGTATTTCCCGGATTTATGGCGGCAACTTGAAGAATGGGACGAAAGCACTTGGAGGACTTTTATCAAAAATTATTCTGTCCGTCAGCTTGCCGCCCGGTTTGTCTTTGAAGCTAAATGGCAGGCCGCAGGCGGCAATATCCGAAGCAAAGCGTTTCACGCTGCTTTACGGAAAGAATTATCCCGGCTCGGATCGGAGGTGACGCTATGCCGGACATCAAAACAAAAAATGTTGTCAAAGGAACAGTAAAAACGATTGATAAATCGGCGGTTGCCGCAGAGCGGATGAAAGATGCCTATATCCGCACAAAGGACAAAGCGGAGCACGGCGTTTATTCTGCAGAGGGTTCAGCCGAAGAATATGCCGCAGACCGTATTTCCGGCTGTGCTGATACCGTCACCCGTGAGGCTGTTCGGCAGTTTGACAAACAAGGCCGCCGTGGGGTTCAATCTACCAAAAACAATATCTCCAAAGCAAAAGAGCATTTTCGGCAGCGGCAGGCTCAAAAATCCATTAAGACGCTGGAGCGTGGCGAAAAAACGATCAAGCAGACGGCAAAATCCACGGGTAAATCTACAATTAAAACGGCAAAGGGTTCAGTTAAGACCGCACAGAAAACGGTTAAGACTGCCGAACAGACCGCCCGAACTGCGATTAAAACGAGTGAACAGGCAGCGAAAGTCGCTCAAAAAACCGCACAGGCTTCGGCTAAAGCGGCAAGGACGGCAGCACTGGCGGCGAAAGCCACCGCCAAAGCGACCGTTGCCACGATAAAGGCGGCAGCCAAAGCCACGGTTGCGGCGGTCAAGGCGATTATAGCCGGAACAAAGGCCTTGATTTCCGCTATCGCCGCCGGCGGTTGGGTTGCCGTTGTGATTATCATTGTGGTATGCCTGATTGCTTTGATTGTCGGCTCGTGTTTCGGTATCTTTTTTTCGGGCGAGGATTCGGGAAGCAGTATGACAATGCAAAGCGTGGTACAGGAAATCAACACCGATTACCAAACGCAGCTTGACACCACCAAAACGAATATCTCCTATGATGTTTTGGAAATGTCCGGCTCCCGTGCCGTCTGGCCGGAGGTTTTGGCTGTTTATGCGGTTAAGACTACTACCGATCCGAATAATCCGCAGGATGTCGCCACTATGGACGCTTCAAAAAAAGCGATTCTAAAAGATATATTTTGGCAGATGAATACCATATCCTCACGAACCGAAACAAAGACCGAGGAAATTATCACCGAAACGGATGACGGTCACGGCAATATTGTTGAAACGAAAACGACGGTCACACGGACTTATCTGTATATATCGGTGGCTCATAAGACCGCCGGAGAAATGGCAGATAAATTCGGATTCAATGCAGATCAGCGCAAGCAGCTTGCGGAACTTCTTGCCGAAGAAAACCGCAGTATGTGGAGCGCGGTTCTTTATGGCATTTACACCGAGGACGGACAAATTGTTTCCGTTGCTCTCTCGCAGATTGGCAATGTGGGCGGTCAGCCGTATTGGAGTTGGTATGGCTTTGACAGCCGTGTGGAATGGTGCGCCTGTTTTGTTTCGTGGGCGGCGAATGAGTGCGGGTATATTGATAGTGGTATTATCCCGAAATTTGCAGGCTGCACAAACGGCGTGCAATGGTTTAAGGATAGAGGTCAATGGATTGACAACAGCGCCACGCCGTCGCCGGGTATGATTATCTTTTTCGATTGGAACAACAAGGGTTCGTCCGGTCCGCAGGACGGGCTATCCGACCATGTAGGAATTGTCGAACGAGTTGAGGACGGAATTATTTATACCATAGAAGGCAATTCCGGGGATTCCTGCCGGGAAAATCATTATGCCGTAGGGCATTATGAAATCCTCGGTTACGGAGTGCCTGCGCATTAAAAAATCAACCGCCTTTTTTGGGGGCGGTTGGTACATAATTATCAGGAAACAAAACGCAGACTATATTTCTTAACTTTTATGTGTTAAAATATACGATACGACAGTAAAGGAACGCTATTGAGGAATTAAAAACAGCGAAAAAATAAATTTTCAATCTACTATCTAAAATGCATCCGAAATTCTTTTTTTCGTGTTATAGATTATTGAGAGAGTGTCTTATAATTTAGGAGGTCGTATGAGTAAAGAAATTGAAAAAATGACCGCCATTTATGAAAAGCATAAAAACACAATGTATGCAGTCGCATTGAAAATATTAAAAAATCCGCAGGATGCAGAGGACGCAGTACATAATACAATCCCCTCGATTATGCGAAATTTAGATGCGATAAAAGATGTTGACAGCAAAGATTGTATATATTATGTGACAATGGCGGTAAAACATATGTCGTTTAATATGATACGGGACAGACATATTCAAACGGTCTCCTTGTCAGACATTGAGTATGAATTTGCAAGTGATGAAAACATTGCTGAAAGTGTTATTATAGACGAAAGCTGCAAAATCATCTATCAGAATATAAAAAGTATGCCTGCCGAATATCGGGATGTGCTAATCCTCCATTTGTATTACGAATTATCCACATCGCAGATTTCGGATTTTCTGAACAGAAAACACGGCACCGTAAAATCACAGCTCACTCGTGGAAAAAAGCTGCTGAAAGCTCGATTAAAGGAGGATGGATATGAACGATAAAAAAATCAAAGAAGCAATGAAACAGTATATCGAAACACAGGCTGATAATATTTCGTCTGAATCAGAAGAAAAGCACGACCTTACTTCTCTTGACGAAAAGGTTTATGCAATGCTCGGCACAAATCAAAACAAGCACAAAACGGCTGCTGTATGGTCTTTTAGAAAGATAAGTGCGTTAGCTGCCACTTTTGTTTTGGTTATCAGTTTAAGCATTACTGCTGTATTTGTTCTCAATAAAGAACCGGAACATATAGCGCAAGATGTGTTTTATTCAATCACTATTTCATACGAAAATGAGCAATACGGTTATTTTTCAAATCGCTTGGTTATTGACAAATACGGACTTAACAATATTTCGGACTTAAAACAGAACCCGGATTTATTTACGGGAATTTTAACCGAAACGGACATTATACAGACAGATAGCGTGATCGACAAAGACAGTATCATCGGAGCCAAGATATATCCATATAGTGACGAGGTTATCATTTTGCAGGGCGATGGGCAATTTTACTATTTTGAAAAAATAGTAACTGATTAACAATATAAAATCAGCACCGCAAAGCAGGCAGTTTTCTTTTGAAAAATGCCTGCTTTTTTGCATCCGATATTTCGCCTTTTGTGTTTATATAAGTAAGGCATGGAAGCCTAAAACAAATTATGAAAGGATGCAAAACTTATGAAAAAGACCATTTTTACACTTTCGCTCTTGCTGATCGCAGCTACCCTTATTTTTACAGGCTGTTCTTCCAAAGGTGATTTTGAATTGGAGCGATCCAAAGGAATTAAGGTTACCTACATTGACGAATTTGAAAAAACAACAATCTTGCCCGCCCCATTGACCTCGGAAGAAATCTTTAACAGTTACAGCGATACGATTGTACGAGGTACAATAGAAACAGTACGCAATATTCAAATCGACTACGGCAAAGGTGAAATTGCTCAAAAAGCACTTGCTACCATAAAAATCACAAAGGTTATTTCGGGAAATGCAAAAGCAGACAGCACGGTAACGGTTTTGCTGCCGAAATGTGTGGATAACGCTTCTGCAAATGACTCGTCTGTTGTAATCTCGCATTTGGAGAATGGAACAGAGGGCATTTTCCTTTTGAAAGAAGTAACAGAACAGAGCTGTGCGGAAATCAACGGAAAAACTTTTTACTATGACGATATTTGCGAATATTCTATGTTCGGAGAAGATCATTTTGCTGTTATCTTGTCCGACGGAGCTATTCGTTTCAATGCTGATCTGTTTGACGGTGCAATTACCAGCTTTGCCAATCTTGATGAAGCAGAAGCTAAAATACAAGAAAGCCTTACAAAGGAATGATTTATATGCCGATACTGAATGTTTGTAATCTATGCAAAACATATCAAGCGGGAGAGGCAGAGGTTAAAGCACTTGACAATGTATCTTTTACCGTAGAAAAAGGCGAATTTGTTTCTATCATCGGTCCGTCGGGATCGGGAAAATCGACCTTGTTACATATCCTTGCCGGTATTGACCGCCCCACCTCCGGCAAGGTGTATGTAGATGGTGAGGATATATATGCCAAGAGCGAAAAGGAGCTTGCCTACTATCGCAGACGAAAGGCGGGCTTAATCTATCAGTTTTATAATCTCGTTCCCACTTTGACGGTTGAGGAAAACATAACGCTCCCTTGCCGCCTTGATAAAAAGAAAACCGACAAAGAAACGCTTGACCGATTGCTGGATACGCTTGGAATGAAAGAGCGAAGAAGTCATCTGCCGAGCCAGCTTTCAGGCGGTCAGCAACAACGCTGTGCCATAGGCAGAGTTTTATTTACAAATCCTGCGCTTATGCTTGCCGACGAACCGACAGGAAATCTTGACAGCAAAAGTGCAGCAGAGGTAATGGAGCTTCTGGGGAGTGCAAATAAACAATACGGTCAAACGCTCATTATGATTACGCACAATTTGGAGCTTGCAAAGTTGGCAGACCGTATGCTTATCATCAAGGACGGTAAGCTCTCGGAGGGATAACTATGGGTGTTTGTATTAAACTTGCAACAAGGAGCTTGCGGAAAAATAAAGGGCGAACGCTGATAACACTTATGGGAATTGTATTGTCCGTCCTCATGGTGTGTACGATTTTTACGCTGTTAAATTCTATGCTCGATTCTGCGATAGATTCCATTATCGAAAAGGACGGAAATTGGCATATTGCCGTGTATAACACCACCGCAGAACAAATAGCAGACCTTGAAGCGGCAGAGGGCGTTTTATCCACCCAAATGATCTCCATTGACGAAAATGATGTATTCCGCATTACACTTAAAAATCCAGACGAGGTGTACGAATTTGCAAGCCGATATTTAAGTGAAACAACAGAATATTCGTATCACACGGAATTGCTTTCCTATCTCGGGATTTCACAAAGCGAGAGTATTAAGAGCCTAATAATGGGGATTGCCGCCGCTTTGCTTCTTATCATCGCTGTGGGTGCAATTTCTTTGATATACAATGCCTTTGCTATATCCGTTTCCGAAAGGACGAAAGAACTCGGACTTTTATCCTCGATTGGTGCAACCCAAAAAGATATTCGCACGATTGTATATTCCGAAGCTCTTTTACTTGGGACGGTTGCGATACCAATCGGTATAGTCCTCGGCCTTTTGACTTCTTGGGCGTTGCTTGATATTTTCGGAGCATATATGGGGAAAGTCCTCTATGTGAACATTGGTATGCGGCTGCATATAAACGGATGGCTGCTTATGATGACAGCAATTTTCGGTTATCTGTTGGTGTTACTATCCGCCGGTGTTCCTGCTCGCGCTGCTTCTAAAATTTCGATAATAGGCAATCTGAAAGGTGAAAAAGGCGTGATGAAAGTAAAGTGCAGTAACTTTACTTCTTCTGCTGAAAATTTGCTTGCAAAGCGTACTATAAAACGAGAAAAGAAAGCGTTTCGTGCAATAACATTTTCGCTTGCAATCAGTATCTTTCTTTTTGTGTCTGCAAATGCGTTCAGCCTGTATATGCTCTCATTTGTAGAAGCAGAACGGAAGAACATAGGCTACGATCTGCGTATGAACTATTCTATGGAGTTTGGCACGAAAGAATTTGATGAGCTATACAGCTTTGTAAAATCGCAGGACGGCATTGATGAAGTCGGTTGGTTTGCGGAAAGTCCCTCACATTTCCATAGTGTTTTACTTGATTCGGAATGGATAACTGACAGCTACCGAGGCTCGGATTGGGCTACACTTAAAGAAAGCTCCGAATTATATAAAGCTCCGTTTTATATATTCATTATTTCAAATGAACGCTATTCCGAGTTCCTTTCGCAAAATGGACTTAAAAATGATAATTCCGTTTATGCGAGTGCCTTTTATGATGAAATCGACGAGGATAGTAAAAGCACGAGTTTTCCTATCTTGAAAGACGGAAGCTATCACGCCGATGTGCGTTATATGAGTGAAGCAGCGAGTGAACGGCTCAGCCAAGATATTAACGCAAATCCAAATGACCGCTTTGATTATGAGAATTATTACGATACCTTTTTCAGCGTTAATTTTACGGTTGGCAACTATGACTTTCCGCTTGAATTCAGACCGAATTACGGAGGCATCAGTATTTTGATTCCCGAAAGCCGTATGCCTGAGTTTAATGCAGAAATCACAAGCAAGGAAATAATGATACAATCCCCAAACTATGCGAACATTCAAAAAAACACAACGGATTATTTAACGAGCGTTGGTCTTGCCGAAGATGTGTCAATATTCAGTTCTGCTGAAAGCTATGAATCGCAGAGAAACTTTGCCGCAATGATAAAGCTGTTTTCAACTTCCTTTTTAATTCTCTTGACCGTAATATCCTGTGCAAATGTTTTCAATGTCATAACTACGAGCCTCAATATGCGTAAGCGTGAATTTGCGGTATTGCGTTCGGTAGGAATGACGGTAAATAAGCTGTTTGCTATGCTCTGCATCGAAAACCTGCGGAATGGTTTGCTTGCGATCTTAATCGGCGGCATTTCTTCTTTGCCGTTATGCTATCTGATATATAAAAGCATTGTAGTCGGTGCGGTAATTGATTTTGTATTTCCGCTTGGAGCATTTGTAATATCTTCATTGGCTATGTTCCTTATTATGTTTCTTACATCGCTATATGGGCTATGGAAAATCAAAAATGGAGATATTATTGCGGATGTCAGAAATGATTTTGTGTGATGATGTAAAAATGATTGTATGAAAAGGCGGTGATGCAATGAGAAATGAGCATTGGATTTTATGCCCAACCTGCGGTAGTAAAACGCGTGACAAAATCAGAGAGGACACAGTATTAAAGAATTTTCCTCTCTACTGTCCGAAATGCAAGCAGGAAAGTTTGATCGAAGTTGAAAATTTGAATATAGTTGTCATCAAAGAGCCGGACGCATAGACGCAGAGCCGATGACCTGTGAGATACCTCGCAGATCATCGGCTCTGTTTTTTGAAAAGCAGCTTTATGATTGTTCTTTTGGTTGACTTTCCAATGTGGCTTTTACGGTTGCTTTGATAATTTCCATTGAACGCTCATTACAGCCGTAAAGCATACGGACAAGATTTTCTATTTCGGAATCTTTGGACGGCTTTTCGGGATAGAAAATCGAATCCGCTGGTATTGCAAGTTCCCGGATGAGTTTATAGAGGACATCAAAACTGGGTTTCTTTCCCTCGTTCTCAATCCGATATAAGTATCGCTCGGTAATATCAACTCTTTCCGCCAGCGTTTCCATTGTAATATCGGCACGCATACGAGCAGTTTTAAGGATTTCTCCAAGCGTTTCAGGTTCTTTATGCACTGTCGGTTCACCTCCACATATAATTGTACCTAATTATGTCATGTTGATAATGGCATGGTAATTCAATTATAAATGAACGGACAGTTCGTAAATTGTTGAACTGAATAGAATAACAGCCCTGACAAATAAAAAAACGAGGTTTTGCCGGGGTGTTTTGCTGTACCTATCCCTCCAATTCAGCGTTTTGGTTTGGAGGGATTTTTTATGCGCTGGACTGCCGCCAACGCTTCGCTGCTGATTATAAGCAGCGAATATGATTGTATGATTTAGACCGCCTACACCCCGATGGTACACGGTCAAAAAAAGTCTAAATTCTTCATCGGGATATTGTGGCTCGCGCCCTGAACCCACAGACCACCTTTTATCTGACACAGAATACAACGCACTTGTGTTACGGCGATTTTTGCCGTTATGCAGGTGCGTTTTTGTATATAGCAAAGCACCGTTACCACGCTGTCGTTCACCGCCCCGATCAATCTGAATTTCTCAAATTTCAGATTGATCGGAGGAAACGACTATGGACGAGAAGCGTCCAAAACGCAGAAAAGACAAAGACAATCCCTATACACTTTCCAAACGACAGGACAAGCATTATCTTTCCTTTCGGGACGGACAAGGTGTGTTACGGGAATTGCTGATAAACAAAGAATTATTTGAACTTCTGGATTGCTTTGAACTGGACGATCTTTCATTTCTTAATGAAATGGATCGGCATTACGAGCATTCAGAACTTACCGAGGCTACTTTATATGACCGGGCGTTTGTTCTCCCGGAATCGGTTGAGGATGCGGTTCTTCGCAATATGCGGTATGAGGCGTTGCACAACGCTATAAACAAACTGCCCGAAACACAACGGCGCAGGCTCATACTGTATTATTTCAATGGACTTACATACTCCCAAATTGCAGAAATGGAGGGATGCAAATATCAGACGGTGCAGGATTCGATTTATGCCGCTCTGAATAATTTGAAAAAAATTTTGAAATAGTCCCTGTGTTTTAGGCTTTAAGTGAGGAAACAGGTGGAGAGGTACGAAAACTCTCTGCCTGTTTTCCGTTTTGTGCGGTGAATGGGTTTGCTCTTTTACAACTGAATACCCATTCATCAAACACATTCCTATTGCTATTGTGATGAGCATAAGCCACATTAGCGGCTGCGCCACGATTTGCGGAAAACAGAAGCAACGAGATTACACCTATTTTGATTATACGGTCTTTGGCTTTCTGATTTCCGGCAAGGAGCGATAAACAGCCGGCTATAAGTATCGGGAGGCTCCCGGTATGGCGATGATAAGCAATAGGGCTAATGATACTCCTGTTCAGTCACAGTCCGAGCGAGCAGCATTTTTCGTGTGTGAGCCGTCGCAGGCAATGAGAGCAGCCGATAGAGAACCTACCGGGGGTGAGATTCCCGTGGAGCTGGTGAGCCGCCAGCCGTTTGATGACTTCCCATAACGATCCGGGGTGTCGAGGACAAATAGGATTATTTGAAAATAAACGGTCAAGCGGCGGAACGGTTCTATAAAGCAGGGATTTATTTATACCTTTCCGACTTATTCCTGTTCTGCTGCTTGACCTCTTACATAGGCGGGATATACCCGTCTAAATTTATTTGGGAGGTCAAAATCATGAACAAAACATATTTACGGGGCGATATTTTCTATGCTGATCTCGGCAAAGGTGTCGGCTCGGAACAAGAGGGCTATCGCCCGGTCGTTATCATTCAGAACAATGTCGGTAATCGTCACAGCCCTACGGTCATTGTGGCCGCCATATCAAGCCGTACAGCCACGAAAAGCAAATTACCCACTCACTATTACATCGGGACGGAATGTGGCCTTGAACAGCCCTCTATCGTTCTTCTGGAACAACTGCGAACCATTGACAAACGCCGATTGAATAATTTTGTCGGCAGACTATCGGCTGGACAGATTACAGAAATGAATCACGCCCTTGCTATCAGCATTGATCTGATAGATAGTATTCCGAAAAAACTCATACTTTGCCTTTGCAACACCTGTGCCGATAAATTCTGCGGTATGGGTGTTTTTGATTTACGCAAGGTTGAATCCCCGCAGGAGAAACACGGCGCTTGTGCCAACTGCAACCGCAGAGATGGCTTCAATTATGAGGTCATTCCAAAAGGCAGATAGGAGGCGCTTATGAAGTCACAGGACGCCTATAAACTCCTTTTTTGCGATTATCCTGATGTCGTTACAGTTGAGCAGATGTGTGAAATGCTCGGCGGCATAAGTACCAAGACAGCATATCGCCTTTTGAAAGCAGGCACGATTAAAAGTTTTGTTGTCGGCCGCCGTTATCGAATCCCAAAGCTCAACATTTTAGAGTATTTGGAATTGATAGAAAAATCTAATGCGTGAAACCTCATTTGCACATTTGGCCTATGAGATTCGGATTGCTATAATGATAGTGTCAATGGCAGATGAATCTACGCTGCACCACTCAAAGGAGGTTTTATTATGGTAGCAGGACATCTGCGAGAGAAAAACGGGTACTATCATATCGTGCTCAACTATGTGGATGAATACGGTAAACGGCACACGCCGTCAAAATCCACGGGGCTCCCTGTCAAGGGAAATAAGAAGCGTGCCGAAAAAATGCTTATAGAAGCCCGTTCAGCCAAAGAAGCAGAGTTGGAGGCAAGAGCGTTAGAACGCAGTACAGGCAAGGTTTCCACCGATTCCATTCTCTTTACAACATTTCTGCTCGACTGGTTGGAAATGATAAAAAAGAATGTGGAGGAAACGACCTACGGTGCGTATTCTATGGGAATCAAGAGCAAAATTATCCCATACTTTGAGGAACACCACCCCGGTCTGCTCTTACGGGAGATAAAGCCAAAGCACATTCAGGACTATTACACCTATGAACTGACGGTGCGGGGCGTTTCCGCAAACACGGTCATACACCGCCACGCAAATATCCGAAAGGCGTTGCAGCACGCTTTCAAACTCGGTTTGATTGACACGAATCCGGCTGATCGCATTGAACGGCCGAAAAAAGAAAAGTTTGTCGGCAGCGCGTATGAGGAAGATGAGCTAAACCGTCTTTTTGAGGTGGTAAAGGGCGACCCCATAGAGCTTGGCGTGATTCTCGGCGCGTTTTACGGACTGCGCCGCAGCGAGGCCGTAGGCTTGAAATGGGATGCGATTGACTTCAAGAAGAAAACGATCACCATACGGCACACAGTAACGCAGGCGACTATCGACGGCAAGAGCAAAATTATCCAAAAGGATCGTACAAAGACAAAGGCCAGCTATCGCAGCCTGCCACTTGTACCGCCATTTGAGGAACTGTTGTACCGCCTGAAAGCGGAGCAGGAGCTAAACCGAAAGCTGTGCGGCAGGTCGTATTGTCGGCAATACACCGATTATATCTATGTCAACGAGATCGGAGAGCTTGTAAAACCCGGCTATATCACCCAGCATTTCCCGCTGGTGCTTGAAAAGAATGGTATGCGGAAAATTCGCTTTCACGATCTCCGGCATAGCTGCGCAAGTCTGTTGTATGCAAACGGTGTCAGCCTGAAAGAGATTCAAGAATGGTTAGGACACAGCGACATTTCGACCACTGTGAATATTAAAAATCCACACACATTTAATGCAAAGCGGTCTGATTTTGTATGGGTTTTATTATACTGAAAAATCGTAAAGGGATTGGATAAGGGCCTGCGGACATAATCCCTTCCTTTTTCCCTGTTCAGGATTAAGTCCGCAGGTCATGTGTTATCTGGCAATAGTGTTTTTGTGGAATGGCAAAGAGTTATCAATATTAATGAATTTGTTATAAGATTTAGACTCAATTCTCATCTTAGAGTTGTTTGAGAGAAGGCATGCTCATATTGAATAAACTTATAAATCCATTTGTTCATCAATCCTCACCCATAAATATATCTTGCCCTTGATACCTTACACAACTTTATAAGGTGAAAGATCAACCAATTGTTCATCGCTGCCATTGTTCTCACACCAGTATCTGATGTTCAAAATGTCATGACTAATCGTCGCAGACCTTATCCTCGAAAAAATAAAGCTATTAGGGAAAACATACTCTTGATCTAATTGTGAAGATACAACAGCCCACGTTAACTTGTCCCTTCGAATTAAAAATTTTTTGTTTCCAATATGAAATACCGAAGTTTCGTAATTGGTTCTTATTTCCTTGATTATATTGCCTGCAATGTCATATATGAAAAGCTGCTTGTGCCATTCGCAGGTTAGCGTGTCATCAGCGTTCATAACAATATATTTGGACATTTTTCTTTTTTGCCAAATTTTCTTTCCTGTCCTTAAATCGCAACAATACACCCCTTGAAGGGAACATCCAAATAGATATTTAGCGTTTGAATCAATAAATAAGCCATTTCCGTAACTGCTGATCATTCTTGATGTCCATGAAAAAATATTTCCATCGCGGAAGTGTACAGTTATTTCAAAGACATCAGTGTCTTGGTTATAGTCAAAATCTAAATACCTACGTTCAATAGAAGAAACCTTTTTATTGTTTTCGTATTCAAAGCAGGTGGTTTGTTCATCTTGATTTTTCATTTTCGCCTCCTTAGAACTTTTAAAACAAAATATCAAATCCGTATTTTTTTGCCATCATTTTTCCAAATTCTATTGTCTCAGCATATGAAGGCAGTTTGTTATTGACGGGATGCAAAAAGGAATTCCAATCTACATTATATTCATAAGAGAAGCCTCTATGTATGCTGTCTTTCACCCATGATCCAAATTGTTCGTTGTTGAAATCAAGTCCTATTTCAGTAAATTCGGTCGAGAATTTCTGCGGGAAAACGTGATGTGCATCCATTCCATCAATCGCTTCATTAGTCATCTGAGTTAAGTCTTGTAATCTTCCTCTAAAGCACTTATTATGTACTAATATATTAGTTTTGCCAACGTGATAAGTATATGGAGTTATATTATATCATAAAGATAATCTCTTTGCCAGTAAACGAATCCCGATGATTGAATTTTTGAAAGTTCTCGTGTTTGATTTATGGAGGAAGCGAATACACAGATTAGTATGGCAAAGTAATGAAATTGCCATCGTATAGGGTCACCAGGCAAATCCTGTTCTGATCAGAAATCTCTTTTACTGCGTCCGATAAGTATACTGGATCAAACAGTGAGTTATCCTTCACAGAATATTTTATAATGTCTGCCTCACACACAATATATGCAATATCATCTATGCAAACAATATCTACACATGGCGTGTTTAATTCCTGCTGTACTCTCGTCGGGGAATTGTGGCGGACAATTGGTGCGCAAGATGGAGGTCATTGTCCGATTACTGCCAATGCAACCCCAAAAATGCAGCTGTATTTTTATGATAGGGTACCGCAAATGAGCAGTACCCTACGGATTAATACGAAGCAATAATCAAATCGGTAAAGTCAGCAGAATTCAAAGTTATTTGTCAATTAATTCGAGCCAGATCTCATCGCATAATAACGATACCATCGAGGGGTCATAATTCGTAGAAACTATAACACGAATACAAGATTCAAATTTTTGCGATACGATATGATCAATTTCCGGGTGTGGTGTGACAATACCGTATTGTTTCATTGCAGCCAGCATATTTGTACAGTTGAAAGTGACGGCTGAGCAGTTTTTGAATCGTATACGAATATCTTTATCTTTTAGACCAATCGGTGAGTCAAAAAAATAATAAACTGTAAGCAGTAAGTCCGTAAGATTTTCATTCCAACAAATGTTCGTGATGATCCCTTCGCAAAAGTCATATATTGAATTAATGTCTTCAAAATTTCGACTAAGTACCATTATCTACTCCTGTTAATTAAAATAAAAATGTGTTAGCCTTCGGAACTCCTTTTTCGTTGTGTTGCTCAAAATATCCGCGCAGGGTCCTAAGTAGTTGCCTTTGTTATTCATAACACGGAAATAGGGTATACCATTTTCCGGATTGGCTTGTATTCTAAATGTAAGATTATCGCTAGACATGAATGTTGATATGCCGCTTCTGTTTGATTGGAAAGAAGTTGATTTTGAAAAACCTAGTTCATCTAGCTTGTTGATCAATCCATCTGGTGTATATTTTGATCCAACTTCAACAAAGTTGTTGATTCCTAGTTCGTCAAATATACATTTGTTGTGTACTAGAAGATTTGATGTTCCTACATAATAGGTATGGAAATCAGCAACCTCAAAATTGTATGTCGTAACAGGCGTCTCTAAAATTTCATGCTGAACAAGCTCAAGAACAACTTTTTCGCCGTTAAGCATCACCAAGATGTCGCCTGCCCGTAGGTTACCTGCAAGTGTCCATCCTTGTCCAACTACATAATAAGGGTGAGTTTGGGTCGATGTTATCACCTCCCCATTAATGGTTACGTGAGTAACTGCAGTTGTTTCATTGATAAATGTGTTAACAACTTTCTTCAGATCTGTTACACCAGTTTCTGGGTCGGTCGCCCAAACATGATCTCCAACCTTAATATCTTCAATTGGTAGATGTCCTTCTTCGGTGGCAATCATTGTTCCCGCGACAAAACAATCAGGTACATCTACCTTGCTCATCGCTTTAACCCCATCGTATACCGTATCGGCGGTATCAGCTACTCTGTCTGCTGTTTTAGCTAAATCGACAACATCATCTACTTTGGAAACGGCTTTTACAACAGCCCCACCGCCAGTAGCAAAGGGAACAGCAAGAGATACAACGTCTGCTGCAAGACCAGCCCAAGCCCAAGGATCATCAGGGTTTTTGATGACGTCAACAACGCTGAAGCAAAGAGACACAACATCGAATACTGTATCCCAAAACTCACCGCCGTTGTCTACACGCATTACCGGGTTATTATCGCAGTACGCATAGAGATTCTTGTCGGTGTATGCCATAGGAGTATTCATCAGGGTGTTGGTACTGTCAGCATTAATGAATCGGCCGATTGCAGGATCGTAATATCTGTTTCCACAGTAATAGAATCCCGTTTCACTGTCCTGATAATACCCTCGATAACGGAAGGGATTGGCATAAAACAGATTCTTGTAGATGTCCTGATCATGTACCACCCATGCGCCACCTACACGGTTACCCCAAGCATCATAATCATACCAAACGACCTGTTTGCCCGCCTCGTTGATAATTCCGGTAATATCGCCTTGAAAATTCTTCTCAAAGAGATAGCAGTCAAATTCCTTTACACCATAACTGTCTTCACGATACTTAATGCCAAGCGGTGAACCGTTTTCATCATACATGTAGAGGAAGAGCTTTCCGTCATACTCCTCGGAAAGGATTACCGACCCGTCCAGTAAATATGTATGAAGAACTCCGTTGACAGTTTTGCTTGTTCGGACACCGCTGTCATTGTATGTGTAGGTAGTGGTTACGGAATTTTTGGTAACAGATGCAAGATTATTTCCATTCCGCCAACTCATATACATACGGGAACCGTTGTAGTAGGAAGTGGGGTTGCCAACCGCGTCGTAAGTGATCGAAGCTCCCCGATATGCGGTAAGTTGATCACCCCAATTTGCGTTTCCGTATGTATAGTTATATGTGGAATAAAGCGTAGTTGTCGGTGTTCCCTTGTCTGTTGTATATCCATATGTTTTTTTCGTCAGGATATTTCCATCGTTATCATATGTATACACGTAGGTTCTGTCCGCTTCAAGATTATCTTCCCTTGTCAGTCTTCCAAGTGTGTCGTAGGTGTACTGATTTTGGATTGTTCCGCTTGCATCTGTAACTTTTGTAATATTTGCGTTTGTACTATCGTACGTAAAATTGTATGTTTTAGATGACCCGGACCCTATCTGGGAAGTAAAACTGCTTACAACAACAGATCCTTTTGTACCGGAGGATTTATAAGCATAGCCAAGATTACCGACAATGGTATAGCCATCCGTATGAAATTTCAATTCTTTACTTTCAATACGGTTGTGCCCATCGTAATTCGGAGTAATCGTATACGTTGCATCATCAGAACTGATGTGATACTTGCGAATAGTATCATTTTCGTTATAACTATATGACAGGTAATATGAGGAATCGTAGTAGTTTTCGGAATTATACACATACTCCTGGTCGTAGAATATCATATCGATCCTTGAATATTCATCATACGTATACCACGCAGAGGAAAGATTTTCATTTCTCTGAGAATCGTATTCAAGAAAGTTAGTCATCCGTCCGCTGTCATCATACTTATACAAAGTAATTCTGTTTAACGAATGATCAATGAACTTACTTAAATTACCGTTTGAATCATATTCGTACTCGTATATGGTTTTAACTCCGCTGTTATTATACTCGATTTTTTCAACTCTTGCAAGAGAATCATAATAATAATTTATTACCGTCCCATTTGCATACGATACGCTACTGATTTTGCCGTTGTTGCTGTTATATGTCTGGGAAATGATGTTTGTATCGCCAATGGAAACAGAATTCTTTGCCCCAAACTCGTTATACGAAAATGAATATTCTGCTCCATTTGTCCTGACAACTCCCAACTGATTCAGGTTATTGTATTCATATACTACTTTTGCTGATCCAGTTGTTGGAATTGATACACCGGTGTATAGAGCTGGCTGTACCAAAATCAAATTGCCGATAGCGTCATAAGAGTAGCATGTCCCAATGCCATTAGGCTGGATATTCGCCAGTAGTCGACCGTTTTTTGTATCATAAATGTAGTTAGTGCTTCTTCCCAAAGAATCCGTGGTAGCTGCGATCGACCCAAATATCTTGCTGTTAGTTGAAACATTATAGGCTGTTTTTGTCACAAAGGACTCGCTCTCTTGAGGCGAAGTTATTACGCTTTGCGTTAGTAGACCATATGAGTTGTATTGGTATTCTGAACTCATCTTCAGGGTTTGCGTGCCAAGAAGTTGGATCATTCTACTATATTCTGCCAAGTATGCAAGGTAGCCGCTATACGTGTAATATTTCTCAGTAAGCAAACGATTGTTGCTGTCGTAGGTATATACAGTTCGACTCTTGTGTGTTATTTTCTCATAAAGACTGCCACTGTCGTAGTAGGAATAGAAAATCACATCATTGCCGGTAATGGAAAGAACGGTTTTTCCGTTTTCGTCGTACGCGTATTGGGAGGTAGTGCCCTCAGAATCTAATATGACAGATATATCGTCAAAGTACGCATATCCAACATTGCCAGAGTACTCGCAACAAACTTTGATCTCTTGAATCATGGAGTAGGCGGGAATAATAAACGATCCACTGACATATTGCCAATCAAGGGTGTCCTCGCAGAAGTTATAGTACTGACTTACAGTCTCGCTTTCTGCGTTCTTTTTGTAATATGTTACATCGAAACGCAATGCGAATTTTGCATTCGGATTATGTATAATGGAAGATGCTCGACCAAACCCGGATATTTTGAATACTTGAGGGTACATGCCGATTCCACCATATCCGCTGCTATAGTTTCCTAAATCCGCGTCGCTGGCTGAATAGATAATTTGTTCGGCGACCTGTTTGCTGTCAACGTAACCTTTTAGTCTGAGTGTTTTAAAAAACGGAGTAGCAGTATTGGATTCGTAGAAAGTAGGAGCAGATGCGTATGAATCATCGCTCATTTTCCAAAATGTCCCGGGCGAATACCGGGTAGAACCATTGGATGTGACAGAGGTGTTCTCAAAATCCCCATTTTGGACCATGTTATATGCTTGTGCACCATCGGACTTTGCAAGCATGATATTGTCAAAAGAAATATCAGCTTCTCCCGTGAGTGGAGATTTACCGATAACAGAAATGACTATCTTAAACTTTTCATCGCTGTTCGCAGTGAAAGTAAAGAAATCAAAGGCACTGTTTCCTGAGGCATAGTACCTGTTGTGCGGGATCTCTTTAGAGAAAACTCGAGTTGTATCTGTCAAGGATTGAGCGGTCATCTTGATTGTTATGTCATCAGATTCAAATGTATTGACATCAAGAGACAGAGTGTAATCGCCAGCACGAAGATATACATATTGATATATGCTACTTGTTGTGCCTGCGGAAACAGAGAGCTCGGCTTCGTTTCCTCCAAATTCAATAGTTCCTGAAGAAAGGTGAGCATTTCCGCTTGTGTACCAATAAGTAAGATCAGAATCCGAAGTCTCAAAATTACCATTCAGCAGGTAATTAGACGATGTGCTGCCAGTAGCAGAGGATACTTTAAGGCTGTTTGGAGCCATTTCATTTGAAGATTCATACTCACCGGTAGAAGCACCGTATATTTCTGTCCTTGATAGATTTGTAGAATAGGAAGTAATGGTTCTTCCTTGTGCGTCAAATATGAATCGGTTGTAAATATCATCAGAGGTGCCATATGCGTCATCGGCACCGCTTGTTCTTGCTTCGGTGTAACCTGAATAATAGGAGATACCAACTTTTTGACCTGCTGTATTATTTTCTCCATATTCTTGTATTGAAATTACTTTCCCGTTAGAATAGGTATAGGCTACTTGGTAATCTGTAAGACCGTCCTTTACATTAACGAGGTATCCGTTGCTATCATACGTATAATACGCCGTACCGTCAACAGTAATGTTTGTTGTAGTGCTGGGATTATTATAGAAGTTCTGCCAATTAGCAGCGGTTACATTAGTATTGCCGTGTGCATATACTATTTCACGAAGATAATTTGTATTTGATGTTGTGATATTACCCGTAGGCGTAGATGAATATCGGAAAATAATCGCTTCTTTGGAAGCTTGGTTCCAAATGATATAGGGAAGATAACTATTGTTATACGAAATTGTCAAAAAGTCAATTTGTTTGCCTCCATTAGGCACAAGACTCACACCCGTTGGTCTGGGACCGGTTTCGAAAGTGAAAACAACTTTGTTTTTGCTCGAATCAGTAATACTGGCAAGGTACCAAGCACCAAGAACCTCACTTGAGGCAGTGGAGGACAATTTCTTGAATGTACGAACCGTATTGGCACTATCCGTGATTGTGCAAGTGGAAGAATCGGTGGTAAGCGTTAATTGTAAACCATCTTCGTCTTTGTATATGGAGGTGCTTCCTTCTGTGGGAAGAAAATAGTGCTCTGTTCCGTCTGCATCCGACCATATATAATAGCTTATGTTGTCCCCATTATTGGAAATATATTTTTTTTGGATAATCGTCTCATTGATGTTTATTTTGAACCCATTGGGCATATACGATCCCCAATACGCGACTTGCGTATTAGGATACTCGTTTGTTTTTCCTGCAATTGCAGAACTATATACGATCATGGGAGTATACTGCATTAAGCTATCTGTCGTAGAGAGAAGCGATTTTGAGAATGTCAATACGCCGGTTGCATAATTAACACTGCCCGTGCCAGCTAATCCGGCATCCTGAGTAGCGTAGGCCCAATACGATTCGATACCCTTCATATCCCTGTAATTAATGGTAAACTGTGGGTAATAGGAAGAATCAGAAGCCTCGGATGAACCGAAAGCACTCGCTTTGGATGCGGTTGTGTCGCTTACAGGTTTGAAACCAACACCATAGTTTGCAGTCCCCGAATACCAAGAACGGACAAGACTTGTAATGTCCCAATAGAAACGTTTGTTGTCGTCCGCATTATCCGAATTAACGCAGTTGTAGTCCAATAAATATGATGACATCTTACCCTGGGGAGAATCTGCAATTGTCTTATTCCAAGTGAGAGTCGAATCCCAATCTGTCAACACCTGATACGCACCGATATAATTTCCATAGTTTGAAGTACTTCTTAATGAAATTTGCGCACCCGTTATGTATGCGGATTCCGGAATGTACGGGAGAGAAGAGGTTTTCCAATAGCCATGCCAAGTCGAAGACACAAATATTGAAGGGTCTGCAGGCGAGGAGCGGTCGGCATTCGTAGAATTAATGTCAAGGTCAGTGACTGAAGAAATCGGCACGCTGATAGGTGGATCAATAACAATGGGATATGCTCTGTCATCCGAATTCATCCAATCGGTGTCAACATTTACTCTGAGCGTGTATTTGCCATTTCCGGTGTCTGAGAGCGAGTAGCATAACAAAGAGCTATCTGCATATACACCATCAGCATCGTAAGCGGTAGGAGTAGGTATAATGTATTCAACGGTGCCTGATGATGCGTCGGAAAGCAAAATTTGTCCTTTTTCGTCCAACACAGCATTAAGATTGTTTAATTTTATCGTAAAAGTGTAGGAATAATTCGTTGATTTCTTTTTTACAATGATATTTTCCTTAACGTCGTAAGAGTTAATGATATACTCAAGATCTACACCATCAAGAATATCTTTGTATAGAACCCGTGCGGAGAGATTTTCGAGGGTTAGCATTTTCTGCAGTTTTGTCGAACCATCCATGGAATTATTATCAATAATGGAACCTGTCGTCTTTTTAATGGCACCATCAAGGCTCATTGTGATTTTGTGATTGCTTTCATGGATGGTCAGAAGCGTCCCATTGCCTGTGATTTTTTTAGCAAATTTAATTTTTGCGTTTTTGGTTGAGATTTCACTTCCGGATTCTGTGAGTGAATTGTCGATATCCTGCCAATCTCCATTTTCGTCAAGATAATGAACGGGAACTTCATATTGAGCTGCCATATAAGACCCATCCTCAAGACGGAAATGTTTGACATTTTCATCACGCAGTTCTTTGATTTCAACAACGTCCTTTACGAGGTTAAGATTGTCAGCAATTTCTTCAGTGTTACCATCTGTGCTTTCTATTGCAAATACAGACAATGGAAGTGCAGATATTGTCATCAATACAGACAATACAAGGGATAAAACTTTGATTCCGAAACTATTTTGCTTTAACACAGGGCGTTTTCCTTCCTTTAAGATTTTGAATTAGGCATTATAACAAAACAAATCTATGAAATCATTTTCTCATCCTCCCTAACACTTATTTTTACAAAAAGCGCATAAAGATCATTGGGAATTTCCCGACCATCTTTATGCGCCAATTGTTTTTTATTAAACCCAATTTTATTGCAGGAACCCTGCTTTGCGTAAAAATCCTGCAACCAAATTAGTATTCGTAATTTGCGCATGTTGTTGTGGTGTTGCTGCTTTTTTGCGTGTAATTGGTAAATCATATCAACACATTGAGTGTAGCATATTTTAGGCGATTTTTCAAGTGGATGCTTGCATTTTAAAAAAATATTTTTGGGCGATCGGGGCTGCTATGCTGTATTCATAGCAATTGCGAGCCTTCTCTGTTGTTTTTGGGGATGGCAACTTAACTGTAACACGTTTGTCTCTCAATTGTTACTCTTTTTTCTGTAACAAACTTCCATTATAATTCTACAAAATAGCAATATTTTACATCAAAACCAGCGGTTGAATGTAAATTTTTCGCGAATACTCGTTCCGAAATTGATAAACACCACTTTTTCAGATAATAAGCCTGGTGATGGAAACTTTTCCGTTCTGGAATCAAAGGATCTCAGTAATATTGTTCAAGACCATTTTATAGACACCCACCACACCGGCGCTCTCTTTCCGCATTATAAATTTGTCGTTCAGTTCTCTCAGATACATCCTGCTCAGCGCCGAGCTACCGAGATACGCCTCCACATTCGTCACAGGCAAAACACACCAATCGC
>OIGD01000660.1_pt1 | contig 38941 bp, 47 predicted proteins | sample 1582211 | NCBI WGS metagenome assembly OIGD01 (sample SAMN04414078, study PRJEB24778) | human gut metagenome | material: faecal | host: Homo sapiens
TTCTTCTCTTATCCCCTCTTTCTTCCTCATCCCACTGAGTTTGACGAAGAGCGAAATTTTTCCGCGAATCCTAAACTCAATCTCAAAACCGAATTGAGTAAAATGGATAAGCTTGCAACTCTTAATTACAGACCGAACCGAAAGAAGCCGTATTTTGTTAGGTTCTATAACGAAAGCGGCAAGAGAACATCTCGCGCATTTGCCGCCCGAATGGACGCAATGCAATTTATGGCTGAAAAGTCGGGCGACGCTAAGACTTCGCATTTTGACATTTCAACCGAAGAAAAGGAACTTGTTATGCGCCTTAAACGCGAATGTTCCGCCCGCGGATTCTCCCTATGCGATATGGCGGAAACATTTGTGCATCTGGTCCGCAACAAGCCTTCGAGCGACTACGCGCTTGGCGAAGTCCGCGATATGTATTTAAACGACTGCCGCGACCGCGGTTTGCGTTCCTCAACTCTCGCCTACTACACAGGAAAGCTCGCAAACCTCTGCGCTATGTACGGAGAAAAAATCCCCGTATCGGCAATCACGCCTGATATGCTTGAAGCGTTTATCTCTTCGGGCAAAACGCCCGACCACAACAGGCGCATTTCAAGCGCGTTCTACAAGTTTCTCGCCGAAAAGCGTATTGTTCCACCCGACCTCTTCCCGAAGGTAATAGTGCCGCGCCGCCGTAAAAAGCACAAAATTCCGCCGATTCTTACCGTTGACGAAACGCGGCGGCTTTTCCGAGAAATCCCCGAATCGTTCATACCGGCATTTGTTCTGATGGCTTTTTTCGGGGTTCGTCCTCAGGAGATCTCAAACGAGCACGGCAAGCAGGTTCTTGAAGTTTCCAACGTGGACTTAGTGGCAAAAACCGTCCGCATTCCCGAAACGATTGCCAAGATGGGCAATTTCCGCATAATTTCAGATGCACCTGAAAACGCGTGGGCGTGGCTTGAAAAGTATCTGCCGAAATCGGGCAAAATATTTCCGTATTCATATGCCACCTACCGCAGAATACGCAATATGCTTACGATAAAGCTTCCGCACGATGTCCTGCGCCACAGTTTTGCCTCATATGGCTACCACTACCTGGGGATTGAAAAGACCGTTGAAATTCTCGGACAAGAGTCGGGCTACGAAGTCTACAAGACACACTACAAGGCGATGGTTAGAATGCAGGACTCCGCCGATTTTTTCTCAATTATGCCGTCAATACGCGACGGATTGCCCCCGCGCCGCAAGCAGAAGATTGGCGATTTGAACTTCGGGCTAAGCGGCGAAGTTGCGGACAACCTCGCTTATCTTAAAGTCCACCCCGAGCTGCCTCAGTAGCAGGCGTAAAAAAGTTACCCCATTGACTATACTGCGGGCGCAAAAAAGAGGAAGGTTCATTCAGCCTTCCTCTGCATGCTTTCTTTGAAGCTTCTTTTCTTCGGTCTTTGAATACCTTCGTCGGTGGAAACGGAATTCTTGACCGAAGCACGATTATAGCTTTTTTCTTCCTGTGTTTTTCCGTCATGGTATTCTCCTTTCGGATTTTCGGGCGGTATGAAACATCGCGCCAAGAATAATGTCAAGCGGCAAATTTTTTCTTTCATATTCCTAAACTTTAGGTATGAACGAAAAACGCACTCTCACACAGGCAGACATAAATGCAATTGTTGACGCCCTCAAAAACGGCGATTTTGCAAAACAGCTCGTGACCGATTTCGCAAGGATTGTGGGCGTAAGGATTCAGGAGGAGGACATTATTGACTCCGATGCGGCTTGCCGTTTGCTCGGCAACATCTCCCACGCGACACTAAAAAAATATGCGGAAATCTGCCCCGAAATACGCCCAGCAGGAAAATACTCGCGCGGATACAGTCGCAAACGCCTGCTTGAATTCCGCACCCTCCGACAGCAGGGCGCATTCAGAAAAAACAAAGTCTACCCCGTCTGCTGAACGCTCACTTGTAATAAAAAAGAGGCGAACAACCGTTCGCCTTTTGTTTTTTACCTAAAGAGAAGATCCTGAAAGAATTGAAGCGAGAGGATATATACGATTGGCTAAATGCATTTAAGGCTGCTAGCTTGCAACGCCGTGGAAAACCCCTATCTAACACTTCATTGTACAATGCCGTACATTATATAAGCGTATTTTTAAATTTTTGCTGCAAGAAAAATTTTATTTTGGAAAATCCCGTAAAATCTATTTTTATGCCGGAGGTATCTAATCCAGAGCCTAAAATATATAGTATCCCAGAAGTTTGCACTATTCTGAATACTACAGCCTATATGTCTATTGAACGGTTGTTACTACTGCTATATTTCTTCACAGGTATACGCTTGTCAGAACTTTTAAGACTTGAGTGGAGCGCCATTAAATTGGATCAGGGTGGTATGTTTTTAGATGAAACAGTGGTAAAAACAAATAAACGTCGCTTTGTAGTATTTCCGCAAAATCTTTTGGATGCCCTACCCCCTTACTGTGCTAAATTTGGTAGTGTAGAAGGTAAAATCTTTGATTTTAATATCCCCACGGTAAATGTCCTATTGCATAACCTATTTGAACTTTCAAAAGTTACACGAATACGTAATGGTATTAGGCATACGGCTGCATCTTTCCATTTAGCACGTAGCGGTAATGCGTTTAAAACAGCAGAGCAATTGGGAAATTCCGCAAGAATTCTAAAGTTGCATTACACTGGAAATGTAACTAATAAACAATGTCAGCAGTTCTATTCTTTAGACCTGACGAAACCCATAATTGAACTTAGCAAGGAGGCTTAAAGCCTCTTTGCATGTTCTATTATTAGGCTATCCTTACTTCTGGCTATATTATTACTGTGTTGTGTAGTCCCTAAGGCATGTACATATTTTGACTTTAAGTACTCTCTACAATCTGACTCCCTGTACCTAACACATTTTGAGGATAATTTTATATATCCTATTTTCCTAGCCTGCTTTAATCGCTCTAAGGAAGTCGGAGAAATACTTAAATATGCGGCAGCCTCTTTTTTGGTCAATAGTCTATCTTCATTCATATTTCAAGTATAGGTACCATATATAAAAGCTTATATGCACGGCACTATATACTGTAGGCTATACCTAACCCCTGGATTTATAGCTATACTTTTGCCATTTTCCAACGTTGTATTGCTGATTTAATTTCAGAAGTAGCTGGGTTTATAAAATCAACTATATACTCCTTCCACCAATAGTTTGGTAGCTTAGATGGAAAAGTTTCATCCTCTACGTCTACCAACTTATTGAATTCTGCTGCGGTTATTTTAGTATTCTTCAGGTCTATTATGATGCCGGGTGCAGAGATGGATTCATTATCTATAAAATCCTTAGCACTTACTAAAAGGCTGTAACAGGAATAATCCTCAAAGTCTTTGTAAGGTATTACAATTTTCCCATCGTTTACTAAATACCCAAAACAAGCACTCCCCCTATGCTCTGTGCCGTCTTTAACTTCATATACACAGAAATCTTCGGCATATATATTGTCATTTTTGGGTATTATCTTATGTATTGCCTCCTCAGGTGTGGACGCCTCCACCTCTCCTAAACATATATCCCCTATATAGGATAGGTTTGTACTATCGGACCAGTCGTTCTCAAAAGTATGTGTATACACATGGGTTGCTATTACACAATATTTAGACATTTCTCTTCTTTTCCTTTGATTTTAGTATTTTCATTGCTTCTTTTATATCCATCCCCTGTAATTTTGTCTTCATTTTACGCCCCGGTTTGAATTTTATAGCAATTTGCGGAGGTAGTTTGAAAATCTTGCTTTTCTTCCCCGGAACTTTTACATTACGTGCACCTTTCACTACAAATGTGAATGCGCATACATCTCTGAGTGTTACATCCCTACCCTTACCTACATCTTCTGCAATTTTATAAAATAGTGTCTCTATTATACAGCTTAACATATTTGGAGTTGGCAAACACTCCTGCGATTCTTTAGCTAACTCATATAATACTTGTGTGATAAGCTCTTTCTTCCTTATATTCTTTATACTTTGTAGCTTTTTCTTGAAAAAATTTCTGCTTCATACGTATTCATTCAAAATTTAGAGAAAAAAATCCTTTGGATGTATAATGATACAGGCTTGTTTTATATGATACTTAAGTTACCCAGTTCAAAGCTGTATATTTCTTAGCATTATGCCCAACTACCCTATTTGGGTATAAAAAAATGAACCCGCCTTAATAATTAGGCGGGTGTTTATTTCCGATTATATTCCTTAGAAAAGACCATTTATCTTTTCATTTGTATTATCTACATGCTTATACCCAGAAGTCAATACGCTAATAATGTTTGCACCTATATGCCCGGAAAAGTTCCTATACTTTATATATGAAAAGTAAATTTCTCACTATAGGAGGGCTAAGTGCTCTCTCGGTTACTATTATAGCAAACTTTGGCTTTGCGGATGTCTCTTCGGACCGCTTAGACACGTATAAAGCTAATAAACTTATCCCTAACGAAGTCCAAATTGCTACGATTAATTCTGTATCTTCGGAGTCTGCTGGTGTGGCCGTTTTCTCCCCGGATGTTTTATCGTGGAAGTCATATAGCAATACAGCTAGTGCTGCCCTAGGTAAATATATGGATTGGACCCGTGAGGACTTCGAAGCGTTCTTTGCTGATTCCGCAAACGAAGCTGGATTTGAGGATGCTTGGAATGCGTTATCTCAATTTGGTAATAATCATGTCCAGGGCGCGGCTATTTCAGATGAGGATGCGTTGAGTATCTTACAGAATGAGTTTAACGCACTTATCAGTCAGCTGAACTATCAATACTCTACATTTCCTGCTTTCCCCTGCGAAGGTATTAGTTTTGATAGATTATCTTTATATAATATAGATTTTTCCAGATGTACTGGAATTACCGGTAAACAATTAGCATCAACTGCTGCTTTAGCTATGTGCCAATTTAAGCCAGTTGATTTCTCAGGTATTGATTTGACGAATAATTATTTTTATGGGTTAGATTTATCTAATTGTACAGGTATTACTGCGGATCAATTATCTAGTATGTATTCTTTCGCATATTCTACCTTACCTAGCGTTAATTTATCTACTGCTAATTTTTCAGGTAAAGACTTATCTGGTGTGGATTTTTCGCAATGTACCGGATTAACGGGAGTACAACTTGCTAAAGCTTCTACATTTTCAAATTCTAAGCTACCTGCGGTAGATTTTACGGGAGCTGATCTTTCAGGTAAGGATTTAACAGAAGTGGATTTATCTAAATGTACTAATTTAACTGCAGAGCAATTCCTCTCAGCTAGTGTTCTAACCAATACCAAACTTCCTAATGTTGATTTTTCTGGTGCCAACCTCGCTGGTAAGAACCTCATGCGTGTAGATTTTACCCAGTGTACAGGGCTTACTGGTACGCAATTAGCTGCTGCTAGTAATATTACATACATTTATTTAACGCAGGCCCAGTATGATGCTATGAAAGCTGATTTGCCTAGCAGGAAATTAGTATATGTTGACGGAGTTATGACAAGAATTCCATAACTATATATGGCCATTTTTATTAAAAACCTGCCTAATCGGCAGGTTTTTTTTTGTATTACCTATAAATTTCCTATACTTTATATATAAAAAGTAAATTTCTCACTATAGGAGGGCTGAGTGCTCTCTCGGTTACTATTATAGCAAACTTTGGCTTTGCGGATGTCTCTTCGGACCGCTTAGACACGTATAAAGCTAATAAACTTATCCCTAACGAAGTCCAAATTGCTACGATTAATTCTGTATCTTCGGAGTCTGCTGGTGTGGCCGTTTTCTCCCCGGATGTTTTATCGTGGAAGTCATATAGCAATACAGCTAGTGCTGCCCTAAGTAAATATATGGATTGGACCCGTGAGGATTTCGAAGCTTTCTTTGCTGATTCCGCAAACGAAGCTGGATTTGAGGATGCTTGGGAATTCCTCTCTAAGGTAGGAAACAATATCCTACATAGTAATGCTTTGGAGGATACTGCTGCATCTGATATATTGCTTGACCAATTGAAACAGATGATAAATGACGCTTCGCTATATGGCGCAGCGTTCCCGTGCGAAGGTCTTGACTTTACAGGATTAAATCTTGGGAATTTTGATTTGTCTAGATGTACGGGACTTACGTGGCAACAACTTACTTCTGCTGCATATATATTTAATACAAAGCTACCTGCGATGGATTTTACGAACGCAGATCTTTCTGGGCTTACACTGTCTGAAATTGATTTTTCTAGATGTACTGGGTTAACTGCTTCTCAATTGTTGTCTTCTAATGCATGGTTTGGGGCAAAACTTCCTAACGTAGATTTTACGGATGTCGATCTAAAAGGCATTGATATCTCATATGTAGATTTTTCACAATGCACTGGTCTAACTGGAAAGCAAATTGCTAGTGCTAATATCCAAAATTTTGACGGTATGGCTTCTTATATCGTTTTAAGTGAAGAACAATACGAAATAATGAAAGAAGATTTACCATTTATTTCCGTTATGGTAGATGGGACGCTCATGCGTTATGACCCCTAAAGAGTGCCATACACCCGTAGGTATTTATAGATAAAGGAACCCTACCCAACTGGGCGTGTTTTTCTGAGTGTTCTTCCCTCGTCTTGAAAATTATAGAAACTCGCGGATTCTTCAAACTTTTCTATGATTAGTTTAACAGAAGTACAATATGAAGCTATGAGGGCTGACCTCCCTAGTGGTATAACGATATTGGTGGATGGTTTATTTACAGATACACCATTGCCCGCAGGGCAAATAGAATTGCCTAGCTTTAACCCTATTCCTATCGGTTTTTATTGGTATTTTGGCTGAATGCTAAAATTCTGCGTATACAGTTGTTAATATGTGAAAGTGGTATAAAAAAAGGCGGGAAAATCCCGCCTTTTTAGTTTATCTTTCAGGTATAGATGCGTTTGTTTTTTCTTGTGCTTTTGGGGTTAACCCATCCAGCTTAGCTTTCAGTTGTTCTACGGATTTAATGTTTTTCATGAATTCCTCACGTGGGATACCTTCTTTTTGTATCCTCCAAGCTGCCCGTATAGCTTGGCAGTTTGCTTCAGGATTCATTTTTTTAACGCCATTAACTTCCGGAGATAGCGCTAGTGCAATTTCCTTTGCCATTTTAGTGACTTTTTCTCTTATTGCTACCTCTGCCTCACTGGGTGTACGTACGGGATGTTGCAAAGCCTTTTTAGTTTTGTATTCATCCATACGTTTAGATATATCCTCTATAGATGTAACATCTTTTGTGAAGTAATCACGAGCTACTGCTTTCTTTTGTACTAACCATGCAGCACTGGTTATAAGAGAATTTATCTCTTGGGTCATTTTATTTACAGATATAGCGCTAGCTATTTCTTTTGTTATAACATTGACCTCTTTTTGTGCTGCGACTAGTTCAGGAGATGTCTTTGTTACTACATCAGGTTTTATAGCATCTACCCGTGCTTTTAGTTCCCCAGCATTTTTAATGTTTGCTATATCCTTCTTTTTCAGGTCTCCCCTTTCAATAGCCCATGCTGCTGCAGTGACGGCCTGACTTAACTCTGGCGGGGTTTTCCCCTTTGAGTTTTTAGTAATTTTTGCAAGCAAGTCCTTTGTTAGTTTGTTAACTTTTTCCTGCCTTGCCTTTAATTCAGGAGAAACAGGCTTCGATTCCACGCTTTGTGGTTTCTTTTCGACAGGCGTTTCTTTTGTTGTATTCTTTGGCATAGGACTTAAGTGTAGGAAAATTTTTCTAACCTCCAATATGTATTTTTATATTAAAAGGTCATATCCTATATTTAAATACAAAATTTTCCGAATACCGTAGAACTAACTTGTGATAGATTTTTAGCTATCATATTTGCTATTATACGCATATCAGGATGAGCCGCCGTTGAGGTGCGTAACTCTAGGAAATGTAGCCACTCTCGGAAGTTTGCTGTCATCACAAGTTCTGTCTTTAATGCATTTGGTAGAACTGCCCTTGCCTGTTGTGGCGTTTGTCCTAACCCTATTAATTGGTTATAGTACCATTCTGCATCTGTACATGCTTTTAAAAATAAAAGTAGCTGTTTTGTTAGGGTATCTAACGAATTATCGGTTATAATTTCCTCTTTAGCTGTTTTTCTTAGATTACCTATTGTATACTTATTTTTAGCTGGTACTGAGCATGCAATATTCAATTCCGTATGTAAATGCTCATCTGACAATACCCATTCTGGCTCTATAAATGCGATTTCTTTATTGGTTGCATAGTTGCAATAACGTGTACTCTCCTGGCTATACGATGCAATCCTATGTCGCACTATTTCGTGAGTTACGCCACGATCGCAGATTATGCGAAAAGTGGCGCTACAATGTTCCAGAACTGACATATGATTGCGGCTTTGAATCATCTTGCAGAATCTTTCAGCAGAACCTTCGTTAATTCTATTTTCGCTTTTGTAGCAAGTTCTACCCGCAGATTCTATTAATCGTTCAAGTATATTGGGTCTTAGTTCCCCATTTTTATTTATGCATGGTACAGTGATCGTACCTTTTTTATTTTCAACTGGAATACTTAGCGCTTCAAGTTTTACTGTTGGTTGTAATATATTCATACGTATGTGTGTAATTTGGATTTATTTATTCTGCTATCTTACACACATAATTTATAGTATGAAAAAGAGGGAAACTTTTCGTTTTTCCCCCTTCCTTATCCTCTACGGTGATAATAAATACCTAATTACTTCCTTTAGTCGCTCCTTAAATCTATTGAAACTAGGCATATCAATACGATCCCAATCAATTTCTTGACCATTTATTTGATCATATGGATTCTTTACTCCTTTAAATGCCTTTTGTAGTAATTTCTTTAGAGAATTCTTACTCGCATCATTTCCAGAGAAATCCTCAAATCTTCCGGATTTGTTATAGGCTTTCTGATTAGGTAAATTCTCTTGGTAGTATGCTAATAACCATGCCTCACTTTTAGGACGAGGTATCATGGGTACTCCATTAGCTTTATTAACAGTATTAAATCCTGCAAGTACTGCATTTACTTTCTGTTCCCAATTATCACGGGGAACTGAATTGGTACCATCAGCATCCCGAAACAAAACTACGCAGTGCTTTTCTTTAAATTTGTTGCTTGCATATGAAGACAAATGCATAGCTAAGTTATATATACGTTTATACGGCTTTTCTGTTGCACCGCGTTCCCCTAAGTGAAGGCGCTTATTTCCTTTACGTATTTTAGTTAATTCTGTTTCTGATATATAGTAATATTGCGGATGTTGCCCCGCTTTTTGGAAAAAATATTCTATAGCATAGCCCATAGGACCTTTTATAAAATCTCCATTGTATGCTGTATACCCCAGATCACTCTTCCCCTCTCCCGATAAGACTATTAGCATTATCTATTCCTCGCTTATCAGTTGTTTTGTATATTCAACCAAATTTAGGTTACTCATTATTTCTCCAGGGTTGGTATACTCCAGATTCTTACCTAATTCTGATTCAAAAAATTTCCGTGCCAGTGTAGAAGTTCCTTTTTTGTATAGTATGTAAACGCTACTCTTAGCCGTCTCATCATCTAGATAATTCAAGACTAGCGCGCTATGTGTAGTAACGATTACCTGTTTACCGTTAAAATTCAATATAACATCAAGAAGTTTTTGTATGATTTCTTGATTGAATCCATTCTCTATTTCATCAAATAAAATAGTTCTATTTTTTGAATATAGCTGCGATAGAATTACAAATAAACGTAGTGTACCATCGCTTAAATGAGATGAGTCGAAATACGTCCGTTCTAATTCAGATAAAAGTAAGCTTTTCCATCCAAATCTCTGCTTTTTTATATTAAATTCTCGTATTGGCGGGTAAAACTGGTGGATTCTTTTATACAAATCTTCCTGATCTTCTTTATTTAATGCGGAAATAAATCCAATTAAGCCATGCCCATCGTCTCCAACATCCACATCTCTCACGTCACTACGTGTCTGAGAAGCCTGACTAATCACATTTGAATTTAATATCCCAAATTTCTTTACTCCGAATAATTCTTTATAAAAATCATCCTCTTTGAAAAATTGAAGAGCAGATCCCTCAAATGAAAAGTTTGCAGGCAGTTTCGCGCTTGAATCTCCATAAATCTTTAGTTGCTTATCTGAATATGATATATATGGTTCATTATTTCTATATAGATTTTCCCAAGTGCAACGCAGTTCCTGTGTATTGAATCTAGCTTTCCACTGATATTGCACATTGTTTTTCGTAGTTATGTCTACTTCAAATTCAATAACATTTTTCCGTTTATACTCAAAGTTTAATAGATCATGTGCGCGCCATTTATGCATATCCAACCACACTCTAACATTTCCTGTAAGAGTACTATGCATAAAGTCTAAAAATTGTAAGACAGTAGTCTTTCCTGAGCCGTTTAACCCAATCAAACACACAAAGTTGCGCATATCACGCAACTCAAATTCCAGCAAGGATTTAAAGTTTGAAACTTTTAATCTATTTATCATATATAGACCCCGGCAGTTTTTTACAAATGCACCCTTAGATTACTGTCTTGAAATAGTTTAAATGTCAACACATTAAAGGGTACCAAGCCAGACTCATGCCCAGTATATATAGCCGTTATAAATATACTCATGACTAAAAGTATAGGAAGCTATTTACTAAAAAATTAGCTCGCATCGGACAGAACTTTATCTATTATATCCCCCCTTCGAAATGTCGCTGATAATTGCTGCAAAGATAAATCAGGATCTTTATAAAAATCACGCAGAACTTCAGCTATTTTATTCAATGCTGAATCATATAGTGAAGGAAGCATGTTTTCAAGAGCAGCCAATAATTCTTGTATATTTTTATGAGACACATCAGAGATAGAGTCCAATTTTTTCTGCGATAGGAATTCCTTTCCTATCCGCATAGCGATATAATGGGATGCATAGGGAATAAAGCTGTATTGATCTCCACTGGATATCTTGCGCTTTGACTCTACATATCGGAATATTTTTACTGCAAGAAGCGCTTGTGCGGCATCTATATTGGAAAAAATTGTATCGTACAGCGTCCCAAAATGCTCTGAACGCATAAACTTTGCTTGTTGAGGCTTGCGTTTCCATATGGCTAAAACCGCCTCGGCTGCGACTTTGCTGGTAATGACATTTTTTATTGTACGTCCCCCCCTTCTTCTTCGATATTCATATCCTAGCTCCTTGAACCCCAACCCAAGCTTTTGTTGTATTGAGTCGTTTGCGTGTAAATCACGTAAATCTACGGGATTTTGATTATTGGTGGCATATGTTATCGCGGATATGAAGTCATCACCCTCTTCGGGTACCTCATAAATACGTACCATAACATAGGACTTATGTAATCTTGACTGAATTCCTGGGTTCTCTTTTACCACCTGTGCTATAGTCTTGCAAGTTTGCCCCCCGTTGATGATCTGCATTCCTTGAACACGTACGGTGTAATCTCCGGATTGTAGGGCATTGTGGCTAAATTTGTCACAAGTGATAGTCACGCCGTTATTGAAAAAGTAAAAGTCGTCACGCAACTTGTCTGAAAGTATTGTATCCGCTATTGCGGAGTTTACGCGATTAGTCCTAAGCCCTAAATAATTACGAATATTGCGCTCTAATAACCGTATATCGTACTTCGTGAACAAAGTCTCTAATTCTGATAATTCTACTTTTCCTATCAATACACGCTTGAAATTAAAACTTTCAATTGTTGCCAATCCCGATAGATGTATATCATCTGTTATAGGTTCATTCTTTCGCAAGCTTTCAACTATACTATTATGGTTAAAGTGCGAAATACGCACCTGATCTGGAGGCAAGTTTGCTGCTGTTATTATTTCCTCTGCATCTTTTCCCCAAATTGCACCGTTGTTGCACAATACTACATTTACAACCGGTATCAGTCCATCCCTAACTTGCGAACGAATGTCTTCTATTACCGGCGACAATTTTTCGTTAAATGTTACTTTTGCCTCAGGATCAAACACCAACTTTACTGTATTAATCACTTTCTCTACAGCGTTTGCTGGGAAATTTGAATTACCGCTCAAATCCATCCTGTATTTGCACTGAAATAAAGTTACTGGAAGTTCACCTTTGTCCTCAGTTCCGACATATATGCCATCTATCCCATAATCTTGCGTACCGTCTGTCACATAGTCGGTTGCCTCGTCTTCATCTATCCTAAGATATGTTTTTATTGACAATACGACAAAAGCTAAGGCCTGCTGTCGTTCTTGTTTGTATCTTTGGAAAAACTCCGGATTTCTAGAGATTATTCCCTCGCAATACTGATCAACCAACGTGCAATTAAAGTCATTCATGTTCCTAATATACTCGCTTCTAAATGTTCCCATATATGTTGTTTCGTGTCAACTTGTTTTTCCCCGTCATTTGAGGTTAAGTTGTTTTTTTTGTTTCTTATTTGCGTAGCAAATTTTTAGTTGTCCGCTAAATTTTATAATTCTACTACAGAGTTAAGTTTAAACTCAGTTTGCTCTTCCCATGCATAGCCTAATGGATTTGTAAGTAGCTTAGTAGGTAGAAAAATATCGCTCCCCTTCCTATCTACGTAATGTACGTGCCCAAAGATCCAAGCGTGTGGAGCAAGGTCTGTTATGAGACCATCTAAATTATTATAAAATTGCTCATTGGACTTGTCTGTCTCAAACATTGGATGCATAACGCGATATGTAGGCGCATGATGTGTAACTACTATATCTGCATGGCTTTCTCTTATGAAGTTTATGCAGTTGCTATTCAAGCGATTTATCATATCAATCGTGAGGGACTCCTCATTGCGACGTACCCATCTGCGCTCATTGGAGTTCAAAAATTGCGTTATGTTTAGGTTAATCCTGTACCATAGCGTGCTCAGTGCTATTTTACAGCCACAGTATTCTTCTACAATATTACTTCCCAGTATCACATTTGAGGCAAAATGTATTCTATACGGAGCAAAGGCATTTGATAAATCATAGGGCGTCTCGCCCCAATATTCGTGATTTCCCGGTACTATATATACCCTTTCATAATTATCTCCTGCCCAAGTTAGGTACTCTCGGGTATACTTGCTATATTCTCCAAACCTACCTAGATGGTCTAGGTCTCCTGCTATAACTAATATATTTCCGTATACCTTACGGTATTTTTGCTTGTTAAATAAGTTCCTATTGTAGCCAAATTCGAAGTGAAGATCTGAGAGATATTGAATTTTTAGTCTTTCTTCCATATTTATAGTTTATGATTTAGTAAGTAGGCTAATGTAGGTCTCCTATACCAATATTCTTGTTTTAGCGTATCTCCCGTGTAGAAATCAACCGGTATATCTAGAAGTGTACATTGTATAAATGCCATTTTTACAGATGTGTCGTCAATATCGTTAGCCACAAAGTAAAAATCCTTTTTCCCGTACCCAGCCTTTTTGAGTTGCTCTGTTGCAGCAATAATTAACGCGCCTGCTCCACAGGAGGGTTCATTTATTACCCATGGTTTTCTTTTGGGCTTTCCTTGCAACGTGCATTGCGCAACTAATTGTGCTATGCAATCTGGTGTGTAACATTGCCCGATATCTCGTTTTCCCGATCCAGATATAGACATTGCATAGCTTCCTAAGAAATCTCCCGGATTTGCCGTTAAAGCCCGTACAAGTATGCTGAAGGCTTTTGCGTACATTTCTGGTTTTATGGCTTGTTTTACTTCAAATAGGTACTTTTCTTCTATTTTAGAAGCGTCTATGCCTAAAACTTTAGCATTTGCAGCCTCTAAAGATAGAGAAAATAGTAATAAAAATCGTTTAAACGATTCATAAGGTCTTAATTCCCCTATCTCAGCTTCACGTAATGCGGCAGTGAATTCGGTAAAATATTCATTGTAGTCTTGCATGCTTAGCAATAACTTCCCGCCCACTTATGGGATCTATTCGGCTCGGGTATCCCGCAAAGAGTTATACGTAGGCCGGCAATTCTGCCGTTTTCATCCTTATATATATGGATTTGCCATGTTTCATCCAATTCGCTTAGATGTATAGCGATAGGCCCCATATATCCCTGCCTTACGTAGCGTCCATATATCTTGCTAGCTATTAACTCTCTTGAAAAGTCTGCAATTTCAGCTGCGCTATAGGCGCTTGTACCAATACTTAGTATGGTTCCGCGTATCTTTGCGTGTGCATCTGCTTTATATACCTCGTCCTGGTATACTTTAATTTCGCCGGCAAATACTTTCTTATGGCAAAATTCTAGCTCCTTCACACCATACTGGTTTGAACTTGTACGCAGATGCCATGCCCCGGGAAGGGTTTCTATTTCCATGGCTATTTTCCCCGTATAGTCTTGAAGGAATATTTTCCCAGTATTTTGAATCTCTATGTTGTCATGGTAGAACATTACTCTAACTCCTCTAATTTGCTTTTTTGTATTCGCGTAGCGATACGACCTCATACCTCACTTAAAACTAATCCCGTTAGTTTATTATCTCTGCCTTGAAGTCTTTCCAGAATGTAATCTTTTAAATACATTAGTGGCTTTGAGGGAGCTATGTTCTCAAATCCCCAATATACAAAGGCATGGTTTATCATAGTCATATCCCCTATGCCTACTTTAGAGCTGGTTATTATCTCATAAAAAGTTTTTATGTCTATGTCTCTTGTCAGCGCTTTGTAATTGAGAACAAATCGACCTACCCTATACTTTCCTTCTAAGAAATTTTCTACAATACTACCACACTTCCGTTTCAAGAGTTCTGTGTGTAATTTCTTAGAGGTTGTGCTATTGATATCACATAAAAAATACCCCGTAATATCGCTATTAGTAATTATTTTGCTTTTGTTTGCATATGCGGGTAAATTCCCCTGTTTATATGGGAAAAGATAGCATTGGCAGAAATTAAAATATCCCGCCTCTTTCGGATACACAATTGTTTTATGCGTACTTAGATTACTGCTTTTTATAAAATATTTATTTTTGTATGCATCCAATTCCAACCATTCATGCTGTGTTTCTATTCTCTGAAACATCTGGAAATCTTCAGATTTTTCTGTAGAGTATAAGCTCCAACTTTGAAGCTCTACAGTTAATTGGTTTCTACCCAAATTAACAATATCAGTTCCAAGAATATTTATAGAGGAATTTGGATTTATTGGATATAATGCACTAAGCATTATTTTGTATATATGTTGATAATACGCTAGAATCAGGATATAATTCCAAGATCTCTTGGTATTTCCCTTCTGTGAATAGGCGCATCTCTTCCTGAAGCTTTTCGTAATTTTCAAGATGCAAAGCCTCAGTATTAGGGTCTAATGTACCCATAGCCCAGATTTTCTCATTTCGTGTAGCAGCAGTGAGTTCTTTTTTATATGCTTCCAAATCTATTTTAGATAGATCTATCCTTTTAGTTACTTTACCATTTTTCATAGTTAGTCCTTGCCTTCAAATTCTTGCCTTCAAATTCTCTCCGATTTGCATTATTTTATATTTTCCATTCTCTTGATCTACATAAAGGTCGCCGGAATATAGATGTAGGCTTAAGTCTAGACCCCCTTCTAATGTTACCTCCCAAGTCTCCGCATCTAAGATTTTAAGAGGCAGTATAGGTGAATGTACGCCGAATTTATTTGTGGGGACAACTACTTCTTGTGTGTATGTATCATACCAACCTTCCAATTCGCGAACGAGTATCTCCTGCCCTATTCGTATCACTTTGAAGTAGTATCTCCTATTTACCCAATCCCAATCTAAGTATTCCCCGAATAATATGCTCCCATTTACTAATTTCATACCTTTTGTCTATATAAGTAAAAATTTATCCACGTACTACTTTCCCTATCAATAAAACAATAATACTGCTTTCTGCGCAAAGACAGGGGCTGACAAATGTTATTTTCGCAGATGCTTGGAACTTCCTCTCTCAAGTTGGAAATAAGCATGTTGCCGGAACAGCTATATCCAGTGATGACTCCATGGAAGTTTTGCAAACTCAGTTTGACAATATGTACACTAATGGCACACTAAGTGGTACCGCTTTCCCCTGCGAAGGTATAGATTTCTCTGGTAAGTACATATGTGACTTAGATCTGCCCAATTTTACTGGAGTTGTGGTAAATCAATTGCTAAAAACAACGCAAATTATTAATTCTATATTGCCTTCAATAGATTTCTCTAACGCGGACTTGTCTAATTGGATTTTTGATGGTGTTGATTTTTCCACCTGTACAGGAATATCGGCATCACAGTTGCTATCTGTAAATAGTTTCCGTGACGTAAAGTTGCCCCATATAGATTTTACTGGCGCAGATCTTAGTAAGGTCGGATTAATGGGCGTTGATCTTTCAAAATGCACAGGATTAACCGCTAATCAAGTATTATCCGCGTATTCTTTAGATGGTGCAATATTACCTAAAATTGATTTTTCAGGCATTAACTTGAGTGGTAAATATCTGTCTTGGGTAGATTTTTCACAGTGTGTTGGACTCACTGGAACGCAATTGGCGTCAGCTGCAGATATTTCTAACATTAAGCTATCTTCGTCCCAGTATGAGACTGTAAAATATAACCTACCGAGAGGATTACATCTTTATGTAGATGGGGTATCTACTGTTGTATCGAACAGATTTGATACTGGTGGCACAAATTAAGTCCCCAAATACTACTTTTTAAAGACCGTCTTTATAGGCGGTCTTTTGCAACTTATTTACTGTGGCTTGTCTTACGAAGTTCTGCGATAGCTAAGCGTACGCGCTCATCTCGGGGCTTTGCCTTCCCTTTTTCCCAGGTATGTACTGTCATTAGACTGACGCCAAGCTTTTGTGCAAATTCTGCTTGTGTCATATTGTGGCGTAAACGTAAGGCTTTGAGATTTTTTGCAGTAAAGCGCATTTGATGCACCTTGTCTTCTTGCCCATATTCTTTATCTGTGTTCGCAGGTGGTTTTGGTGTATGGGACATCAACTGTTTCTCCATGCTATCTAGACGCATCTTTAGTAGGCGTACTTGTTTTTTTAAATCCGCGACTTTTTCTTGGAAAGGTGCATTCTCCTTTTTTATCGTTTTTTTAGATATGCGTGTAACTTCAGATTTAAATGCATCTAATAGTGTCTTTGCCATCTTTTTCCTTTTATTATATTTTTTAGTAGACTTGTAATAGAAAAGAGACGGGTTCTCCCCGCCTCTTTCTTTTTGTTATTTCTCAATGAAATTTTTTGATGCTTTAAATACCGCTACTTTTTTAGCGGGGATCTTTATTGGTTCTTTTGTTTTAGGATTTATCCCTTTTCTGGCGGCACGCTTTCTTATACTGAAGGTACCAAAACCAACCAGGCTAAGCTTCTGCTCTTTTTTGGTAGCTTTACGTATTACTTCAAATACTGTATCTAGTACAGTATTTGTGTCGTTTAAATTAAGGTTTACCCTTTTCTTGGCTAACGCCTCCTGCAATTTTATTACTAAGTCCTTTTTTGTCATATCTGTTTATTGTGAGTTTGAATAGTTAAATCCAATTACAATGAATTTTCAATATATTTTTTCAGATAGACTAAGCTACGTATAGTAAGTTGTCCTACCGACGAATGATTGCTATGTATCTCCCCACCAGTTTCTGGCGGGAGTATAATATCAGGTATTTGCGCTATAGGGTCATTTAAATTCGGAATATAGTCCTCGTACGGTGGACGTACCTCAGGTTCCTTTTCGGGTTCTGGATCATTAGGCGTTTCCGGCGCATCCCGGTCTACCGCCATGAATTGCCATACGCGGTCGGACTTTTTGGCGTATAGTATTTTATATGGGTTTTCCTCTAGGCCTATATCTTGCGCAACCACTAATTCAAAATCTTCTAAAGTCGCATATTTCTCTATACTTGGTATATACCCACGTAATATGGAATACGCTTCCATGGCCGCCTCTCGTGGAGATTCTTTTTTAGATAAACGTGCATCAGGGGGCATTAAACTATTTGCTAGAAATACGCTATGTACCCTGTTCCACTCCTCCACTGCAGCAAATATACGCGTACGTACCGCATGTTCCTTGTATCTTGCATAGGTAGCTAATGCCAGGGAACTTAATAAGCCAATTATTATTGCTACAATTAGTAACTCCACTAATGTAAAGGCGCTATAATTCTTTTCTCTCATAGTTTTAGTCTAAGAAATTTCTTTAGAATTAAAAAAAGAAGCCCTATGGCTCCTTTTGGAAGTTAAAGCTATATAGCAACGATAATAGTTACTTTGTGAGAAAGTCTTATATTTTTAAATATTTATGCAAGCGTACCTGAGCTTTGAGACGGTCCCATTTTCCATCAAAATAAGGATTCCAAGCCCAATAGTCAAAGTGTGCGGCAAGCCAGTCCTCGTCATAGTTGTGGATTATTTCGCCATCCACGTTATAGTCTATTATCAGGTTGGTTCCTACTATCGTCCCATTTTTTCGGAGTTCTTGTGCAAAGTCTATATACTTCAATGTGGTTTGTACATCCCGTGACATTGCTTCTAGAAGCCTAGGATCATTACTTTGTATAGGCGAATGGAATATTCTCAGTAAACCTTTTTGGGATAATTCGGATAATTCTTCTTTACAGGACATTGCTACATTCGGCTCTACATTTCGTACGGAAATCTCTTTGTTATGTTTCGTAGCAATTCCACACCAAGCTCTTATCTGCTGCACACTAGGACTATCTGAGATTAGGACAACATTCTTATGGGCTAAGAACTCAGCCTCTTGCTTTTCGGCCACCGTAAGATAGGTTTTCCCGCGAGTATCACGAATTGTACAGTATTTGCATTTACCGTGGCAACCAGCACCTATCTTTAAGGGATACATATCGCGAAATAAATGCCCCTCTGTTAATTCAGGATCTGTGTCTTTCCAATTTTTTACCCAAAAGGGCTTTTGCCAGATCATTTTTGTTTTAATTTGGGCAAATTCTGTATCGTCGTTCCCTATGCACTGGTACTCACTTCTCACTATATCCAGGCGTTTTAACCACTGTGGTAGTTCAATGTCGTATCTCTTCGCTAGACATCCCCCCATATAAAAAAGTTTTTCGGGATAGGTATTGTGGAGCTCCTCTGCACGAGAAATATCATTGTATACCGCAAGATCTGTTACTTGGCATCCGAGTATAATTATAGCTGATGCCGCTGCGGGATCAGAAGTCATGTATTGGGCATTGCCTTCTACGGCTATCCAACTTAAAAAGTCGGAATATACGCTCATACAGGCGCAGCATTCACAATATATTTTCCCGTTTTTCGGTAAATAACTAAGAATATCCGTTATTAGATATATTTCACCAATTCCAAAACGATTTTTTTCTTCCATATAACTTTGGTTTCTTATCTAAATAATTTCTTAGTTTAAAAATCTATTTCAGGAGGTAAATTTTTCTCAATTTCTGCCCTTTCTAATGTGTCTTCTTCCAGAAATTTAATATTTTTATGGTCGCGTAGGTTTGTAAAGTCCCGCCACTGTTCTTGCGTCATATTTAAATGATTAACGCGTTTGTTTCTCGGAATCCACCTAGTGTATTGTTCCAAAGGCCTTGTAAAGCCCTTCCAGTCTATGCTTATAGGCTCATCGTGCAATTTCCCGTTCTTTATCATATACGCACATCCCGGCAATACTTTTGCTTCTATGACGTACCCGCCTGCTTTCCCAGGAAGATGTGTTATTCCCGGATTTTCACCTATACCGTAATTGAGGACATTGTCGGACTCCCGCGTATATTCTAAGTCGCTTATATTATTGTAAGAGCATACAATATCGCCCTTTACACTAAAAGTGCAATCTCTTAGGCTTTTTAAATTGTTGTGGCTACATGTAAAGTCCCTGCCTACTTCACAGGGTGCTCCTTTAAGGTTTTCTAGCTGGTTATAATCACAGCAATATGTCCCCCCTACTAATTCTGGACCCCCAATTAGTGTTTTCAATTTATTTGATGCACATATAAACCTGCCTTTAACCTCTTTTGGTGCTCCGTCCAGCGAAGTTAAATAATTATTTGCGCAGGTAAAATCGCCTAAAATTTTAGTTGGAGCCCCAACTAAACTCACTAGATTATTTGTATGGCACTCGTAATCTCCCCCTACATAGGTAGGCCCCCCCTGTAAATTCTCTAAACCATTCCATCCACAATAGAAGTTCCCACCTACTATTTTGGGACAACCCTCCAATGTTGTCATACCACATGCCGTTAAGGAGCAACTCCCAGATACTTTGCGGAATTTTACCCGAAGTTTCCCTGAGGGATCTATTAGATTCGGGATATTATACCCTATTACGTCACCCTCTACGTCGTATACCCCATTTGATATTTCTGTCCAATTTTTAGGTGGTATGAATTCCCCTTGTTCTTTAGATTGGCTAGTACTCGCTTTCATGCTATATATTTTAGGAATTTTCACCACTAAGCTTTGCTTCCCAAAATCCTAGCATCCCTTTCATTGGTATAGGTTGTTCTAAACTTTCCACGGAGGATAAGTAAAATCCCCAATTACCCGCAAAATGCCACGGAGACGTAATCTTTCGTGTGCAATCGTCCAGATTTGCTGTACCTATAATTACCCCACGAGGTGATTCGTGAAATTCACCTATTTTTGCCTCTAACCAATTTTCAGCTTCGCGTATACCAAGGTTATATACAATTGCCACAGTATCTATTGCGCATTTCCAATCTTCTTTTGCTTTTGACTGACTAGCATGTATAGCTATTTTACCCCGTACGGATGTCTTCCACGTTCTGTTTTCTACATCTTTGTACCCTAATAGTATTAAGCTCGCCCAAGGCTGTCGTATTGTAAGTACTTTCATTTTTCTATAATTCCTGTGATAGTAGTCGTGTAAAATTCGAATCCAGTATCGCAGCAGAAGTTCTATCGTTTGCAGAGGCAAACCCACGTAACTTTTCTTTATTTGGAACGTACCTAAATGCTTTCATATCCATTATCGCAAAGTTCTCCGACCTATTCTTCCCATATTGCGTCTGAGCAACTTTTACCATGCCTAACTTTCCGGCATCTTTTTGAATTATACCTATAAACTCCTGATTTGTAGGCTGTTCCTGAGTCAAGACTTCTATGATTATATTTCGGCGTAAAGCTTGTTCTAGAGCTTGTAGAAGTTCGCTCCTCCCATATACTTCTGCAGCTAAATTTTCTGTAAATATACGTACTTTTTGCGTCGCATACACCAACATCGCCTCTATTACTATGGATGCATGCAAGGCATCTCCGCATGAAATCCTCTCAGAAGATTTCTTTTCAAATAACTCCCAAACAAGATATTTATAGAAAGGTTGGGTGTTTTCGCAACTTTCACCTAATGACATAGTTAAAGTATAGTTACCCTACATCTAAATATGCAAAAATCTCGCATTTTGAGCTACTTTTAGTTAACTGTCAGACTCCGATAATTAAAACAATGGAAGAGATGTTGGTTATCTAGGAAAAGACTGTCGCATTTGTTCGCATAAGCTAACTCATTTTGTGCAACGTTTTGCTTCCAAAATCCTTGCTTCGTTGCTTTTAAACTAAAATTCTTTTTCTTTTCTGTCGTTTTGCTTTTTATATTTGGAGCTTTTGTTTTCCTTAGATGTAACTTTTATTTCTTTTTCGACTTCTTTAAACAGAGTGTTGTCTCTTAAGCAAATGTTCTCTGCTTTTGATAAACACTCTTCACGTTTTTTGTTAAGAGAGTATCCTTTCCAATATACAACAACAGATACTGCAAACAAAATAAAATATATAATTCCCAGACACGTAGTGTCTTTCAACGTGTCAGGGGAAAACAACCATATTGCGACTATAACTGCCCAGAACACGCATACTCCTATATTATACCATTGATTCCAATTTAAAGATGTTCTAAGAATATTTTCATTTTCGGCAAAAAACTTCCTCCCCTCTTCTTTGCTAGAAGTAAGTATTAGTGAATTAAATTTTGGGGAAAAATCCTTCTCTATTTTAACAACCCAGGTTCGTATTTCATCAATGATCTGCAATTTATACAAATTATTTATAAGCGATACAAAAACTAGTATGGATGCCAAAATTGACAGTAGAGAAGTATCTATCGTAAAAGCGGTATCGCATTGCGATACCGCTTCGGCTAATATAATGTGCATATCGTTACCTACCAGTTATATTGTGATAAATTTTGTCAAAATAGGCTTCAAATGTTTTTGTAGTATTCGGGCTGTTGAAATATACATTTGCCTTTATTACTCTAGCGTTTTCCTTACCAGTCAATGGCGCGTGCGCCGCTTCCAGCCTAAGCATTTTTGAGTCACAGGCAATATAATGTGGGAGCGCAGCTAATTCTTTAGCATCAGCTCTATAACAAGCACACCAAAGATCTATTTCTCGCTGAAATTTATCCTTTATTCCTTTTCTTATACCATCAGCAAAAGCTTTCAGTTCTGTCCGCGTATTTGCAGCATTTTCATGAGATACGGTAGTTATTATGCGAACTTTTCCATTGTGCGATACAATATTTTCGCAAGCTTTTCTGAATGAATCCTTAATGGTTGATAAAAACTTTGCTACGTTGGAACCAGAAAAAATACGGATGCTATTTTCCGTCCTATCAAACATTATTTCCGATAAAAGTAGCGCGTGGAGGCATGTATCGTTTTGTATGAAATCAGCAGGTGTCGCCGCTTCCGCAGCGTTCCTATATTCCGCCTCTAATGCTTTTCCGATGAACTCTCTTTTTAAAAAGTCATAATTACCCATAATGTAGTTTATGTTTTCTACATTTATAGAGGGGTTTGTATTATCTTCGGAATTTTTCATTTTAGTTTTAATTAGTATAGGCATTTTTAGAATCTAATTTGCGTACCACAGAACGTTATAATTTTAAAGTAAAAACCGAGCACTTTTATCAGTAGATTAACTTGATAAGTGCCCGTTATATTACTGAAATTCAAATGACGTTTTCATTTCTAGCCTTCCTTTATTTAAATTACACGCATAAGTAACCTCCACTTTAGTGCACAATAATTCATAATTCTCTTTTTTGGAAAGCGTAATCCTCCAGATCTATTCTTTTCTCACGATCTCAATTGTACCATATCCGTCAAGAGGGGGAGGCGATATTTACTTTTAATCTAAATGGTTAGAAGCAAATTAATTCTTTTTACGGATATACCCCATTCCTAACTAACGTAAAATAGGCCACTTAAGGTGTTCTTTAAACTAGGATAACGTATTGAGAGTAGCATGTAACGCATTTTACCATATTTTGCTATATTTCCAATCGCATATGGGTTTACTCTATTAGATTTACACAGTCCCAATGAGTTAGCTATATGGGCATTTATCGCAAATTGGATACAGGAGCTTACATTGTTTGTAAATGTACTCTTTCATGCTTCACAATAGTTTGGTAGTATTCCGTTGCGGATTTTAAATAATCCAACAATCCCAAAGTAAGCAGTAGTAGGCAAACTGTTATTATATATAAGCACCAATCGCGCATATTATGACATTTCTTAAATGTTATACATTATTCTGCTAAGATATCTCTTCGGGGCACATGTAGTAGGCTCGATTTACTGAGTCCCTTCCTACAGGGTTTCGCTTTTTACAGTACAGTCGCTCACAAAAGTATTAAGCCATCTTTGCGCCTTAAATATAGCGGACTCTTTAGAATTCCCAAAACAAACACATAGTTGTACTTTATTTCTAAAATAGCATCGGATTTGAAATAAAGTTTTTTCTGAATTCTCTTCAAATTTAAACGACAACTCCTCGCTGTAATGTTCAGTACCCCAAATTATGGGCTTAGTAGTTGTTTCAGACAGTGTCCTAAAAGGCGATAACTTCGCGCGCCCCATTAGATAACGCATCTTATGTTTTGTCGCTTTAATTAATTGTGAAAGGCTTTTTAGAGGCGTACCATACGTTTTATTCCACTCCTCTAAGATTTCTTCGATTGCTTCCGGCTCTATCTCAATGCCGTTTATAGTAACGACGATACCTTTAGTCGCTGTAGCCTGCCCATTCTTTTCGGTTTTGTGTTGCATACTTGTTGTGTGGCTTCCCCTATATCTATAAAGATTACCTATTGTCTCCGTTACCACCTATCACTCCACGAGCCTTTCTGCTGGCTAACTTTGCTATGTTTGCGGTTGCTACGTGTTCCAACGTACTGCCCAGTTTTTTGGCAAGAACTGTGGATATTTGGAATATTTTTCGCAGAGCTTCCTTTTCTACATCGGGCTTATGCGCATTATCTCTTATTTCTTTCTTTAGTGCGCCACACAGGCTTCCCGCCGCTAGGCTCAAATTAATGGAGAGTATTACATTTGAATCCTGCCTGGAATTGGAATCTGAACTTTTTGCAAATTCTTTGGCTTCATACTCGTTTATAGCTATATCAGTGACAATTCCTGTCATAACTTCTGATAGCTTCCACCCGCGTATATGCGATACGCCGGCTATGTACCACAGAACGTCACCTAACTCCTTTAGCGTTTCCTCAGAAGTAAGTATTCCTGGTGTGTTAGATATCAGCTTTTCCTGCAATTCCCCTATTTCATTTACGAGTCCATATGCCATATATGCCATATTTAGGGATGTTGGTAAAGCTGTGCTCATTGCTGCTGCTTGGTACGCATTTAGTGTCAGTTTTTCTTTATCGTTCATGTAATTCCTTTAGATTTAAAATTCTTTGGTTTTCACTTCCACGAAATTGTAGCGAAATATTCTTTAAGCTTTCCACAAATTCGCCGTCTACCAATATGTCTATGGTGGATAAAATTTCATCAGTAACTTCACAATGGGCGCGTCCCCCAAGTAGTAAATCAACGTCATAGGTATAACCGCTATATGCCCAAATAGTCTTGTTCTCCAACGCCTTCACCCTTCGGATTAGCGGGAGTAAAGCCCTCTGATTGCATGGTTCAAAGGGCTCGCCACCCAATAATGATAACCCCGAAATATAGGAACGCTTAACCAATTCGTATACATAATCCTCTGTTGCTTTTGTATACGGTTTCCCGTAGTTAAAATCCCACGTTATAGCATTAAAGCATCCCTTACAGTGGTGGGTACAGCCTGAGACAAATAATGAAACTCGTATTCCGGGCCCATTTGCAATGTCTACAGGCTTTATCTCCGCATAGTTCATATTATATGTGCAGTACGCGCTCCTTTATTTCTTGCGTACGGCCTTGATTCCAGTATTGGGTTCCAATATATCCACACGTGCGCCGAGCTACCGACATCTTGCTTTGGTCGGTGTTTCCACAATTAGGACACTTCCAGCCTAATTTACCGTGTTCATCGGTGTATATGGATATTTCGCCGTCATACCCACATTCCATGCAATAATCGCTTTTGGTGTTAAGCTCCGCATACATGATTTTGTCGTATATAAATTGTATCATTGTTAATACCGCGGGTATATTGTTCTGCATATTGGGCACTTCAACGTAACTGATTGCACCGCCAGGAGACAAAAGTTGGAATTTGGATTCCAGCTCTAATTTTGCAAATGCGTCTATCGGTTCGGTAACATGCACATGATAGCTATTGGTTATATAGTTTTTGTCTGATACACCGACTATTATTCCAAAACGGTGCTGTAATGCTTTTGCAAATTTATAAGTCGTACTTTCCAACGGTGTCCCATAGAGAGAATAATCTATATTTTCCGCCGCTTTCCACTTCGCGGTGTACTCGTTTAGTTTTCGTAGGATCAGTAACCCAAGCTCTTCCCCGTCTGGTTCTGTTAGCTTCTCCCCTATGAGCGCGTAAACACACTCCCAAAGTCCAGCATATCCAAGGGATAGCGTTGAATATCCCCCATGTAGATATTTATCTATGGTTTCCCCCTTTTTTAGACGCAATAGCGCACCATGTTGCCACAGTATGGGAGCCGCATCGGAATGTGTACCCTCAAGTCTTTTATGCCTGCACTGTAATGCATCATGGCATAGCTCTAAGCGTTCATCTAGAATGTCCCAGAATTTTGTCAGATCCCCTTGTGCTGATAGGCCTACATCAGGTAAGTTTATCGTTACTACCCCCTGATTAAATCTTCCATAGTATTTGGGGTTACCATCTGCATCTACATATGGTGTTAAAAAGCTCCTGCACCCCATGCAGGGATAACAATGCCCTTCTCCGTTTTTGTCTATTTTATTTGCAAGCATTATTTTTTCGGAAATGTAGTCTGGCACCATTCGTTTTGCGGTGCACTTCGCAGCTAGTTCCGTTAAGTAATAATACTTCCCATCGGGCTTGATGTTATCTTCTTCAAGCACGTATATGAGCTTCGGAAAGGCGGGTGTAATATATACACCCTTTTCATTTTTTACGCCTAAAATTCTCTGTTTCAAAGTTTCTTCAATTATCATAGCCAAATCCGCTTTTGTCTGCGGATCTGAAACTTCGTTCAAATACATAAATACTGTAACAAACGGTGCTTGCCCATTTGTTGTCATCAGGGTAATAACCTGGTATTGAATTATTTGCACACCCCTGGCGACTTCCTTTCGCACGCGACCCTCAACTATCTGGGATATTTGCGCTTCCTCAACATCTACAAGTAGTTCCTTTAATTCTGCCTCTACCTCCGCACGAATCTTCTTCCTTGAGACTTCCACAAAGGGTGCTAAATGTGCAAGCGATATGCTCTGTCCGCCATATTGATTGCTTGCTACCTGCGCTATTATTTGTGTAGCAATATTACAAGCGGTAGCAAAACTTTTTGGTCTATCAATCTGTGTGCCTGATATCACAGTGCCATTTTGTAGCATATCGTCTAAGGATACTAAGCAGCAATTATGCATTCTTTGCGCAAAATAATCCATGTCGTGGAAATGGATTAAACCTGCATCGTGAGCTTCTACCACTTTGCGAGGCAAGAGAATTCTGGAAGATATGTCTTTAGATACCTCCCCTGCCATATAATCACGCTGTACGCTATTTATTATAGGGTTCTTATTTGAATTTTCCTGCTTTACATCCTCATTATTACAATTGATCAGACTTAAAATTCTCCCGTCTGTTGTATTTGCTTTTCGTGCTAAACTACGATTATAACGATATGTGATATAGCGCTTAGCCAACTCATATTTGCCTAAGCTCATAATATCATTCTCAACAAGATCCTGAATCTCTTCCACAGTAAGCGCCCTAGTAAGCTCACTAGCTATGTCTTGCACATGCTTACCTATCGAATTGATTTCCAACTCACTTAATTTTTGCGGGGCTTCGACACGATTATTTGCCTTTGTCACCGCCATAATTATTTTGTCTACATTGAATTCTACTTCTGTACCGTCTCTTTTTATAATTTTCATATGCTTGATAAAAATTAAACTCTTAGTTTAGGCGAAATTTCTTGTGTACCTAATGTGTTTCTAATTTTTGCACTATATAGTTCAGCAATTCTGTGTATTCACTTACGCTAAATCCTTCAGGCCTCTCAAATCCCCCAAACCTTTCTGACATCTTATATAATTTTGTGTCTATTTGGCTTGCTTCAGTAAAACTTTGATATCTACCTTCTGTTTCATATTTTACGGCATTATCCCTACGTATTAAGATATTTAGTGGTGCATATTCTGCGTCCATTGCCCTGATGTATCCCCACATTGAACTTGTTGCCCAACCCGCATCTTTTGGGAAATACTCACTTGTGTATAAGGGACACAATCCTAATGGAGAATCTGTTACTATTAGATCATAACCACTAGTAAGGCATTCCCTCTCTGATTTGATCTGCTTGGACAAAAAATATAATTGAGTGTATACGTCTACAGCTCTTTTTTGGTGCGCCCAGGTTTTTGCATATTCTGATACCTGCTCTATTAGATATCCGCGAAGTTTTAAATCACCAAAAAGCTTGGCCGCACAAATAGACTTTCCCACGCCTGGTCCGCCAAATAAATTAATCCTCCGGTACTTCATATCAGTCGTTGATGAATATCATAAAGTGCGTTTTCTGCTTTTTATGCATTATGACCGGCTTTCTTTTTGAGAGCTCTATAACCACCGAGCTTGGTACTTGAGTTTCGTTCCATTTAAACACTAACACACCATTAGGCTTTAGTACTCTGAAACACTCAGAAAATCCCTTACTTAAATCTTCCTTCCAATGTGTTTTATCTAAGCAACCGTACTTTTTGAACATCCAGGAGTTTTTCCCTAAGCGTATTAAATGTGGCGGGTCAAATAGCACTAGTGAAAAAGTCGCGTCTTTATAGGGAATATTTCTAAAGTCACCGATTACATCAGGTGATACACGGAATGTCCGCCCATCGCAAAGTTTTGTTTCTAGTTTTCTGTTGTCCATAAATACTGTGCGCGAGTCGGATTTGTCAAAATGCCACATCCTCCCCCCGCAACATACATCTATTATTGGTTGAGCGTTTTTTCCTTTTAAATCCATGCCTATAGTTTATGCCATACTTTGTCCTACCTCCAAATAGTGTATTTTGGCGTATTTGCAGTCTCTTACGCTGATTTCCCCTTCTTGTGCGTACTTACTTGCTTATGCCTATGCTTCCTTTTTAAGTTCGTGGCGGAATTTTTACCTATCAATCCTGATAATTTTTGTAGGCACTCTCTTTTTTTCTTTTGGAGAAAGCTCGGATACTTTTAAAATTTGAATTGTATTCTGGAGTTCCTTCAAAAGCTGAATTTTTTCGGCTTCTACTCTTGGGGCTATTACTTCAAAAATATATAATATCCCCAGAAAAAAGCACGCACCGATTATTGCGGTCATGTAAACCATTTATTATTTGACTGGATTTCTTGCAGTTTTGCAGGCGTGTAAAAATTCTTCTTCTTTGGGCAAATTGCTTAGCTTAAATTTGCACAGTAGTTTAACCGGGTGAAATGGCGTACTAGTGTCACGAAATTTTTCTAGAGGATAAAATCTATCTTCCGGCGTAAGCTCTTTTCTGTTAAATCCCTTGTATACTTCAAGGGTATCCCTATCAAAATCTAGAACATAGCACCATTCGCACCAAAGGCTTTCGGCAGCAAATTGGTAATTGTCAACTACCCCTGTAACAGATCCATCTAGGATATATGGAAATACCTTATATCCATCTTGTAGCGCATTTATAGCAGCCTCGTCCTTACTTTTATAGAGTGCTTGCGATTCTTCCTTCGCTATGAAATGTAGCTTGTCAAGTGCCTCAGAAAATGCTGCCAATTTTCCCTGCAATGTTTCTATTATTCCTAACCCTTGCCCTTCAGGGTAACCATCAAATTGCCCATACTGAGCTAGTTTTACTACCCTGTTCTTAATAACTATAACTAAACTTCGCGTTCCCATAGAATTTCTTAGTTTAATCCCTTTTGGAAACTTGTATGTTTGGCTAAAAATTTAGTATTACTTAGGTAGCTAATGCCCTAAATACTAGCGATATATCTCGTAATTGTTACTATGCGTTTTCTTTTCTAGCTCTGTATAGCAAATTGAGATAAATTTGCGCCCCTCCGGGAGGTTATTTAAATCAAATGTATAAAGCAATTTTACCTGGGATATTCTTTTGATACGCGAAGCACTTTATTTTAATTGTATTCAGTATATTTAACTTAAATTCTCCCTTTCCTAATTTGTACGTGAAACTTGACTTTATAATAAATTTCTTTACATAATTGAACATGTTTTACGTAAAACGAACATTATCTGCTTTAGTTTTTTGTGTTTTTAATTTGGTCCTCTCTCAGCTAGTTGAACCTATATCTATATTGTTTTTTCAAGACACGCCGGAAAGTGCGAATCTTATTTATAGCATTAAACTTATTCTATTGCTCGTTTCTTTATCCGTTTTAGTTACTTTGTTTTTGTCGTTTGTCTTCTTTGATACTAGTCGAAAATATATAGAAGCTGCCGCATTTGATTACAAGTATGTTGCTGGTATGGATTCTAAATCTTTAAAAGATTTTCTTTTTAAACTTTTCCCTACTCTAAAAAGTGAGGAAGATATTAAAGAATTCTTCTATAATAAGAATATTTCCAGCGTATCTAATTCGGATAAATTAATATACGTTTCTGCAAATGAGTTTTTTAGTAAGGAGTATAATCAAGATTTTGCTACTGTATGTATTAAAAACTCAGACAAGCAAAATACTCCATATATTACGCCATGGCGAAAAATACTGATTAAGTTGGGACTAACGTCTGCACCTGCTCCGCAATATTCAATAAAATGTATAGTCCAATGTTCATTTATTCCTATTGATAATCAGCGAAATACTATTTTGGTCCATCGTAAACCAAATGGACATCAATCCTTGAAAGGATTTTTGAAAAAATCCGCATTTAGTTTCATCTCATTTTCACCAATTCCAAATAGATTTTGTGAAGAGTTTAACGCTTTAAGTACATACTTTAGAGAAGTTCCTGAAAGTAAATTCGATATCTATAAACCTAGCCATGTAACTGATATTGGTATTGTATTTCGTTATGATCAATTTAAGAAAACATTTTATATGTTCTATATTTTTGTCGCTAGCTATAACTGTGTATTTGACACAAACACTATTAAAGAAATCTTTGCTTCAGACCCTAAGGCAAAAATTCCTACATATTTTAAAAAAGATCACGATGATATTGTAGGTATTATAAATTTAAAAGAATTACATAATTATTGTTTCAGCAATCTTCCTGATAAAAAAATATCCAAAGAGGCTGCCCAAATTTTAGAAAAAGGTACTTTATTACCAGTCGAAAAGGCTGCGCTATCCTTGATAATAGAATTTTTAAAAAATAACCAATTAACTCATGAGAGAGAACGGCAATCTAAATAAAATTGTAATAATACGCACTTATATATAGCTTAAACTTATTTTCTTAAGTGTATGTGTAGTTGGATGTTGTCTAATATAGTCATGTAGTGGCAATATGATATTCCCTGCCCTTACAAATGGCTTTAATTCTAATAAACGTTTTATTGCGCCAATATCATTTGCATAGCGCTGAATTACTCCTACCCCAAGAGTGCAGTATACCATGCCACGGCATACGTCTATCATTTCTATACTAAGATCGTTTATACCGGATAAATCACACTTATAAAAGTATCTATCCGACATCACGGATATTGGAAAACGTAGCGAATTCTCTGATAATCCTATGTTTGGAAAGCTACATCCAAAACATTCTTTAGGGAGTGTAGCAAATTCGCGCCAGGTAAAATTTTTACATAGTAAAAAATTTGTTTCATGTACCTCTATCCCTTCAAAAACTACCCCTGAAACATCAACCGAGGGCAAACTTACTTTGTATAAACTGCTTATTTGTTTGAAAGTTTTTCTCGGAAAATTAGTTACTTTGCGAAAATCCGACTGACTGATACTAAAAAGGTTACTAAAATATAAGGATACTTTGGGCAAGATGCAATTTTCAACTATGGTAAGCCTACGAAATAATTCAGCGCGTGCATTCGTTACTCCGCTAAAGTCTATATTGCGGATAATCTCGAATTCCCTGCCTTGCACCCATAAATTATTGGCTGCATATCGTGGCGTACTATAAGATTCTTTGCATTGTGCTAGTGTACCCATACTTCGCAAGTATGGGAAGTACGGGAAAAAATTTATTTTTTCCCTATATCATCTAGACTATTCAATGCAGCAATACTAGCTACTGTTATAACGGCACCAAGTGCAGCTACTGCGGATCCTATAGTACTCTTAGTATTCCCTTGAGCAGCACGTGCGGACATTTGCGCGGCTTGCTGTTGTCTACTAGCTATACGATTACGTATTTCTTGCTGTATCCCAAGATAATGCTCAGTATTTGGCTCTCCGCTTGAGTTTGTGATAATAAACGTTTGCTTTGGTGACTTTTTCATATAGCACTCCCTTCTGTTTATATCTTTAGATATGCAAATACCCACTCTAATACATATGTTATTCCAAGTATGGGTATTAAATAACGACAGGCATACTTAGGAAAGCATGCCAACATTCCTTGTAGATATCGTCTCACAAATGCGAACCTTCTGGCTTTCTCTATCCGCATTTTTTCTTTCCAAATCGGTTGCGATTTTAAAAAATCATTTTTCAGATATTCATCCATCTTATTTATAGGTATATCTGAATTTTGCATCCTATTGTATTCATTCTCCCATTCTTCTTTAAGTTGAGCTATATCTTCTTTTGGGCTACACTTTTCATCTTTATGAACATATTGCTTTATCAAACGAAGATATGGTTTCAAAACTAAAAATGGTAATATAAGCGTGTTAAATACAATGGTTAATGGATATAATATGACGGTGTTATCCTTTTCATAGGCGATAATATCCTGTTCCTCATCCAATTTCCCTAGTATTAGTAAACTCAATATAACTAAAGACGGAACTATAATTAGGCCAGGCAGGATTTTAACTGCATTGTAAATTGAAGATGTGGATATTGGATTTCGTAAGCGAGTACGCTCATGAAGTTGTTTTTGATAATCAGCAGGTATGTGTTCTAAATATACGGAGTTCCCGCTTTCATCAAATATTTCAAAATATTTGGCACAAGCGGAATAATGCTTCATATATGTTATACTACGTGTTTTCCCCGAGGGCTCTTCATATTCAATCTTCCCTACTCTCCAGATGATTATTGTTGGAGTCCAAGTAGCGTGTACTTTGGAATTTATCGCCTGCTCCTGTTCTTGGCTTGATAGTGTTGCGCAACACGTACCTCGGGCAATTTCATGAATATTATTAGGTTGTTGCTCACCAAATACGTTTTCGTATATGTGCGGTACAAGCGCTGAGGGAAAATCCTCCTCTGGCATAAAGTTGGGCGTCACTTTCATCCACACGGTACTATTATCTAGTTCGCGTGCGTTGGATTTGAAAAGTAAATCCATCTTATCTAGTACATATGAGGCTCTTTCCCCAAAAAGTTTCGATATACCGTTATAAATCTCTTCTGACTTATGTGTAAATACCTCCGGATAAATATATATAAAATTATTATTTCCCCATGTTACGCTAGCATCCCAACATGAGACAGGTAAAAGCACCATGTGATCTTCTTCTTTTATAATTTTCTCTTGTGGGACTTCTAAGACATCAAGCATTTCTTGCGTAAATTCACCCCTGGACATATAATGCCGTAATACCTTGAAATCACGCGAATATATTGGTATCCCGCAACTAGGACAAGTCTCTAACGTTGTCCAGGTTTTTAGTGTTATACGCTCGTTACAATGTGGACAAAATATGCTTAATGCTACTTCCATGTTAAATTCCTAGGGTTTAATTTACATTCTCCTTATAATGTGAGTTTCCGAATTCTCATCCATATATTCCCTATTATGTAGGCTGTAATGGACTTTTCTATATCCCCCCTTTAAGGCAGCACAGATTGTTAGTATTGGGTGATCCCTTACTTCGTAGCATTTTGTTTCTTCTATATAGCCCAATCTACTAATATTTTGCTCATTGTCTGCAACATCCCCGTACACAGTCTCTAATTTCTTCCTGTAGACTTTGAACTCCACATACATCATTGCTTCATCTCCAGGTAAATATACAATACTTTCCACCTGAGGATACTTTTCTTGTATTGCTTGTGCAACTGCGTTTATGTTTAATAGTGGATGGATTAATTCTGTGTTGTGGCTTAACTTTGCATATAGGCTATTAAACACAACGCCGGGATGTGATCTCGTTTTTTGTAACTCTTCTTGTGTAGGATACTCTCGTTCAACTAATCCTACGCGATATTCAAAATCCTGGTGATAACCGCGCAAATCAAATGACACTGCTTCGTCTATTGTATCCCCAGTTTTTAACTGGCATATTCTCCTTCCATTGGCAGTAAATATATAATATGGAAGATATACTAAAGTCATTCTTGTTGCGGTTCTTACATTCTCAATATCATATTTGTGCATCTTTAAGACTTCACAATAATGGTCTATACGAGTATCTATATCATAAACTGGGTTGTAAATTAAACCTAGCTTTAATTTCGAACCACATCTTGGGCAGTTTATTTCATTTGCTTCTGGATCTATTTCTAGTCCATTAGCTACATCTCCTAAGCAGAATGGGCACTTTAATTTCATAGTAATACGATACTTATATTAAATCTTTGCCTTCTGCATCTGTAGTTATTACAAATGCATCTATTGCACCCCAAATTACGGAAGTAAAAAATAACAAGATAAATAGCGCTGAATATTGGTATAGCACAAACCCTGCTATAGTCATTATAAATTGTACCATAGCCCGTTTTTTCCTACCTATATATGAATTTCCTGCGCCTAACCCTGGAAGAAATAAAGAAAGCTTTATATATCTATTCCGAGACTTAGTTCCAGGACTAATCGCCTTATTTGATTGCGATTGCATTAGTTGCTTAAGCCTCAATTTGTATAAATTGCTCTTTTCTCCCAACCTCACGGATAGATCCCTGGACAAATTATACGTCAAGTCACTTATTATAAAAGTAATAATACTCATAAGCGTATAATAACCAGAAAGAAGGAATACCTTTATGCAAAAGAGTATGTTATCAAAAATCTTGTAAACTGTGTTCATATTTATAGGTTTTTAACCGCCTCTTTGTTTAAAGTATTTTTATTATTAGCATCAAGATTCACATAGATTACTGGCTGGCTTTTGAACTACTCTTTTAATGTTGCTCCCGCTATAATCTCTTTGAGCATTTGCAGATTAAAAATGAGCATTCTTTTGGTGTATCCCATAACATTTGAGTTTGTAAAGTCAGTATCATCCCAAATATTTATGGCAAAATTCCCGTAGGTACAGTCAATATTTTGACCTACATAATCTACTCCGGTATATGTTATCGTATCCAATACAGCTTTCAAGCTTATACCCGGGGTAGCTAACTTGTTCATAATCGTTATATGTGTCTGTATTTTTATATTTGCCTAAATACATAAACACAGCAAAGGCATCCAAAACAATAGATGCTTGAATTGAATGGTAGCCTTTTGTATCCTGTATTTGTTATTTCTTGCTTAAAGTAGAGTATTTAGAATACCATACTCGTCACGAATCCCTAATGGGCTAATTTTCAATAAGTAGCGTAGCTCAGTGGGGATAGAGAACAAATATATTCATAAAATATATATTTTTTATTGCTATAAATTACCTCAAAATTGTGCGGAGTAAGGTACTTTTACATTGACATGCGTATTCTAAATACCATGGACAAACATATTCAATCAGCCTTAATTCTTCTCAAACGGCGTGGAGTTACCTTACTAGACGCGGCAAGACTAATAAGAAACGCTTTGGATGCATTTTCAGAGGATTCCGGTCTCACGCCGGTGCAATTTTGCGCCAAAGTCGTATCCACGGGTCTCAGGCATATCCGTAACGATGAAATGCCCATTAAAGATGGGTTTCTACTATACCTGGAAGCTAAGCATGACTTACGTCCGGACTCTTTACGGGATATTCGCTATCTGGGCAATCGCCTCTTGAATTCTAATCCGGAACTTGGCGATATGTATTTTTCGGAATTAAAACCTGCTGTTTGTGAACAGTACCTATCCTCTACTTTTAAAACTCCAAGCCAATTTAACAAAGCGCGCACGATGCTATATGGCCTATTTGAATTTGCCCTGAAGCGCGAATGGTGTGACAGAAATTCAGTAAAACTTGTGGAAAGGCGTAAAGTAATAGAAAAAGAGATATCACCATTAAGTTATTCTCAAACAGAGAATTTACTAAAAAACGCTACATCTCGTAAAAATCGTGAATGCCTGCCAGCTGTTGGGCTCTTATTATTTGCGGGAATTCGTCCTCGGGAAGTACGGCGATTAAAATGGAAAGATATAGACTTGGCAGAAAATCTCATTACGGTACGTTCGCAATGTTCAAAAACAGGAGGTATACGTCATGTGGAAATATTGCCCGCCCTTAGGCGTATTTTAGTAGAGTACCAAAAAGAAGAAGAAAGCTGTATATGCCCACCGAATTGGAGAAGAAAATGGAAAAATATCCGTGAGACTGCAGGATTTAAGGGAGTTTGGGTTCAAGACGTTTTGCGGCATACCTACGCGAGTTACCACGCCAAGAGATTCCGTGACCTTCCACGATTGCAGGTGAACATGGGGCATAGAGACCTGTCACTCTTGCGTTCCCGATATATTAATATGCGAGGAATTTCTAATGTTGAGGCGGCGTGTTTCTTTAATTAAAGCATCCTAAGTGTTACTCGCCATCTTTCGCGTCGTTGTGTTTTTCTCCTAGGGCTCGTAAGACCACTCTAAAGCCGAATATAAATCTCCATAAGCAGTATTGTTTGCTCATGCGAACATGACGTATAATGTACTTCCATATTCCTGACGATCTCCATTCGCTGTTTGTGTACGGAAGAATCTTGGCACATACTTGGGTTCGGCGAGTTATCCTTGTATCTCATTATTACATGTCAGCACCAACTATGGCGACCGTAGAACCTAAAAATCTTTAAGATTAAACCGGCTTACATTCATCTCTAACTCTTGAACCCCTTGTATAATAAAGTAGTCATTAAAATCTTTACTTTAACGTGCGTGTAACTATACACTCTAAGAGTATTAAGATGCAAGGAATATCATGATGCATAATATGAAGATCTTTTAAATATATATTTGCATCGGCAGTGATTTTCTGTATAGTTCTGCATTCGGAGTTTTTTTCTCGCGTTTATATTCAGAGATTCTCTCCAACATTCCCAAGAATTTAATTATTAGTGACGCTAGAACAACAACATGGTATAAAACGGATAATTTGAAAAGGAGCTTTTGACAATATCATGAGAGTAGAGTACATCAAATTGAGAGATTTTAAGAGGTTTACGAATTTGACTATTACAGATATTCCTGAAAAAGCAAAAATGGTTGTACTTGTAGGCCCTAATGGTTCTGGGAAAACTTCTCTTATGGAAGCTATGAATCACTTCTACCAACTTTTCGGACATCACTTTCACGGAGACTATAGTTATTTAAGTAAGCTAGACGAAAATAGTTTAAATATAGATAAATGGGCTCAATGTGCATCACAAGTGGTAAATATTAGTTTTCATGATGTAGATATCACGAAAATTGATCTAAAAAGGCATTTTTATTTTAGAAGCGCTTATCGCAATGAACCCAACTTCCAGATTAACTCTATGCAAAAGCAAGATGATCCTACCCAACGGGTTCGGCTTACAACTTTGATTCAAAACGATACGACGGTATCCTCGAATTATCAAAGGCTTATTGCTAATACGATTTCTGGAGTTTACAATACGGACAATGATAAAAAATCCGTTGAAGAGCTACGTAATGAATTGCTAGGATTAATTCGTAAAGCTATCAGTAACATATTTGAAGATTTAGTCTTTTCTTCGGTCGGTGAACCTCTTACGAATGGGAACTTCTATTTTACGAAGGGAACAAAAAAAGATTTTAGCTATAAGAATCTTTCCGCCGGCGAAAAATCTGCATTTGATTTGATATTGGATATAGTCATCAAGTCCAAATATTATCCTGATGCAGTTTATTGTATAGATGAACCGGAACTCCATATGCATACAAAACTTCAAGGTAAAGTACTTCGGGAACTTTACTCGTTGATTCCAAACCAGTCGCAACTCTGGGTATCTACCCATTCAATCGGCATGCTCCAAGAAGCTGAAGATATTGAAAAAGAAAACCCAGGAACAGTAGTGTTCCTGGATTTTGGAAATAGGAATTTTGATACAGATCAAATCATATATCCTTCCAAAATTGGAAAGGCCGTATTGGATAAGTTCTATGAGCTTGCTTTTGGAGATTTCGCAAAACTACTACTGCCCAAGACGGTTGTGTTTTGTGAAGGTCACTCAAATGGTAGAAAACGTAAAAATTTTGACAAAGAAATATACTCAAAAATCTTTGCCGATACTCATCCTGAAGCCTTCTTTATTTCTGCAGGGTCATGTAATGATATAGAAAATATAGAAAAAAATAGTGGTGAAATAATCCGAACCATACTTAAAGGCACAAGGGTTATTAAGATTATTGATCGGGATGACCGAAGCAATGCAGAGATTCAAGATCTTGCGAAAAAAGGAATAAGGGTGTTAAAGAAAAGAAATCTTGAATCCTATTTGTTTGATGATTCTGTGATAAAAAAATTATGCGACAGTGTTGGACATTCCAATAAATATGATGACTGTATATGTAAAAAAAATGATGCCATGAAGAATTCTATTGCGAGAGGGAATCCTACAGACGATTATAAATCCGCACAAGGAGATATATATAATTTTCTTAAACAGAACCTTAATCTTAAGAAATGCGGCAATAATGCTGAGACATTTATCCGAGATACATTAACCACGCTAATCACACCAGACATGGATGTATATAGAGAATTGGAGTCCGAAATATTTGGCGAACTAGAAGTAGAAGCTAATACATAATATACAAACTAAATAGCGCTAGTCCTCCCCCGATTCCCCACTATTGAGAGGTCTTTAGTTTGGGTTAGTATGCTCCAGCCTATAAGGAATATTACTGCGAGTAAGACTAATGTTAGCCCCACAAGTGCGAGCTTTGGGAATATCACAGCAATCATAGCTAATATCGCAATTAAGAGTAGCAAAAAGAATAGACAACACCCACAACTTGACAGATCGTTTGTCATAAACATCCTATGCGTATACTAGTCGCGCCCCAAGATCTTGCCTATTTTAAATACACTCACCACATCTATTATATCCCCATCGCGTGTTTCAAGCGGACCTGCTGTAGAAGAATTTCCAGATTCTAAATCCTCATACTCTAGGAATTCATCCAGGTATGCTTTGCCTATAGATACATGCTTTAATAGAACCTTACGCAAAGGAGTTTTCTTTTTATTATACAAGTATAAATCTGGTTTTAGCCCCCGGGTATCATCAGCCCATAATTCACCTATATCTCCCAAAATTAGCGCATGGGTAGCTTCCTCTA